>Ga0210027_1000127_pt1 | contig 82393 bp, 80 predicted proteins | sample CryGeymeta201510_FD_183978 | JGI IMG/M metagenome (GOLD analysis project Ga0210027, IMG submission 183978) | Groundwater microbial communities from Crystal Geyser aquifers in Utah, USA - Crystal Geyser metaG 2015-10 (SPAdes) (version 2) | ecosystem: Environmental > Aquatic > Deep subsurface >...
ATACCGGGCTGCGCCCATAATCGCGCAGGCCATTGTTTGCAATGGGAATTTTGCGAAGGAGCGGCGTAGTTATTCATACGCCCGACTGAGCAAGACTTTCCAGTGCGGACAAGGGACCAGCGAGGGCGCGCGAGTATTCATGCAATATCCGGGCTAGCTGAACGGCTTCGCTGTAGTAGTAGATTTCGTAGGGCGCTACAGGTGGGGCATATTAACAAATATGTTATCAATATCAAGGTGGGTTGGCAGCCAACTAGGCCAAAAGCCAACGCAGGGTGAACAGTGGCAGCAGGCTGTGCTGCTGTTTGAGCCTGGAGACAAGCCGCGATTGTCGGCCACGATAATCAATGCCGCCTTGGTGTCGGCGGTGCGGGAGCCGGAGACATAAGGGGAGCCACGGTGTCGCGCCAGCCAGTCCGGGTAAATCCGGGTGGAAAGCGGGTCGGCGTTGCTGCCCCTGCTTGCGCAGGGTGGCCGGCAATATCAGCAGGATTTTCCGGCGCCGTTCGGCCCAGCGCTGGCTAATGACGATGCCGGCTTCAATGGTTTTGCCCAGCCCCACTTCGTCGGCCAGGATGACGCCCTTGGAAAGCGGCGAGCGCAGCGCAAACAGGGCGGCATCGACCTGGTGCGGGTTCAGGTCAACCCGCGCGGAGGCGATCGAGCCGGACAGGCGTTCCAGTGAGTCATTCACCCCCCTGAGTGTGAGCGCCGCTGCCCAGTATTTGCTGTGGTATGGCGTGGACAACGTTTCTGGTGCTCATGGGTTGGCTGCCCATCGCAGGTGAGTTTGTGCGCGTCGGACAAACCGCCTGAAAGTTCCCTGAATACTGGTGCCGGGAGGGGGACTCGAACCCCCACGGTGTTACCACCGGCGGATTTTGAGTCCGCTGCGTCTACCGATTCCGCCATCCCGGCTGTTAGGAGGCAAATGAGGGCCGCAATTATGGCCGAAGGCCGCTTTATGCGGCAACGTATAATCCGCGCCCTCATGAAAACCAGCGACTTCGAATACACCCTGCCGGACGAGCTTATCGCCCGGCATCCTCTGGCCGAGCGCACGGCCAGTCGCCTGTTGCACGTGGATGGGCCGGGCAAGTGCTTCGCGGACCGCTTATTCAACGAATTGCCCACTTTCTTCCGCCCCGGCGACCTGCTGGTGTTCAACGACACCCGCGTCATCAAGGCGCGCCTGCATGGCCAGAAGGACAGCGGCGGCAAAGTGGAGGCGCTGGTGGAACGCATCGTCAGCGACCATGAAGCCCTGCTGCACCTGCGCGCCAGCAAGCCACCGAAGCCGGACAGCGTGCTGCTGTTCGCCGGGGCGATTCAGGCACGGGTGCTGGGGCGCGAGGGGGAGTTGTTCCGCCTGGCGTTCGATCCCGCCCGCACCGTACTGGAATGGCTGGAACACTACGGCGAGATTCCGCTGCCGCCGTATCTGCACCGGCCGGCGGAAGCCGACGACGATGCCCGTTATCAGACCGTGTATGCGCGCGATCCGGGTGCGGTCGCCGCGCCGACCGCTGGCTTGCATTTCGATGAGGCCATGCTGGCGCGCTTGCGCGAACTGGGTGTGAGCAGCGCTTTCGTGACCCTGCATGTCGGTGCCGGCACCTTTCAGCCGGTGCGCGAGGAGAACCTGGCGGATCACAAAATGCACAGTGAACGCTATGTGGTTCCGCCGGAAACCGTGGCGGCCATGGCAGCTACGCGCGCGGCGGGTGGCCGGGTCGGCGCGGTCGGTACCACCAGTCTGCGCGCCCTGGAATCCGCCGCGCGCGATGGGGTGCTGCGCGCGGGGGGCGGTGAAACCGAGCTGTTCATCACCCCGGGCTACCACTTCAACGTGGTGGATCGCCTGGTCACCAATTTCCATCTGCCGCGCTCCACCCTGCTGATGCTGGTCTGCGCCTTCGGCGGCATGGATCTGTCACTACGCGCCTACGCCCACGCCGTAGCCGAGCACTACCGCTTCTTCAGTTACGGCGATGCGCTGCTGATCGAGCGGGCGTAGTGGCGCCGGCTTCCCGCCGGCTTGCCGGCTGGACGCCGGCGCTACACAGCACCGCGTTGCCGGCCGAGTGGGCTGGTTTCGGGTTGGCCCCAGGTTGGTCAATTTGTACAACCACAGGAAAATCAATGGCTTCCGCGCATGGGTTCACGTATAGTGCGCGCCGTTGTGCAACGCAGTAGTCGGCTTCCCGCTCATTTGCCAGGTCTCCTGGCTGGGGTTTCAAGCCCACGGGACTGTTTTCACAGCCCCATCGTCCCGACCTCACCTGATCCTTTCACGGAAACGTTTTCCGTCGATTCGGCTTCGCGGCATTCGGTTGGCGCCGATGTTTCGCGAGAATCGACGCGCCCAGCATCGTGGCGCGAGCGTTTCTGTTTTTGCGTCCCTACCCTCTCCTGGGCGGACGCGGTTGCTTTTTGCCCGCGCCAAACCGAATGGCGGGCAGGGGCTTTGAAAGGATTTGTATGACCTTCGCTACTTTGGGCCTCAACCCCCTTGTTCTCAAATGCCTGGAAACCACCGGCTACACCGTCCCCACCGAGGTGCAGCGCCAGGCGGTGCCGGCCGCGCTGGAAGGGCGCGATCTGCTGGTTTCCAGCCACACCGGCAGCGGCAAGACCGCGGCCTTCCTGTTGCCCAGCCTGCACCGGCTGGCCGAGCCATCCCAGCTCCCTGGAGCAGACAAAATCCAGGGCCCGCGCCTGCTGGTGCTTTGCCCCACCCGAGAACTCGCCTTGCAGGTGCAAAAGCAGGCCATGATCTATGGTGCCGGCCTGCGCCGCCTGCGCACTGTCTGTCTGGTCGGCGGCGCCCCGTTCGGCCCGCAGTTTCAGGCACTCAAGGTGAATCCGGAAGTAATGATCGCCACCCCCGGCCGCCTGATCGACCATCTGGAACGTGGCCGCCTCGACTTCTCGCGCCTGGAAGTGCTGGTGCTGGACGAAGCCGACCGTATGCTGGACATGGGCTTCATCGAGGACATCGAGCATATCGTCTCGCGCACCCCGGAAAACCGCCAGACCCTGCTGTTCTCCGCCACGCTGGACGGCATGGTGGGCAAGATCGCCGCCCAGTTGACCAACAACCCGTTGCGCGTCGAAGTGGCGACCCAGGAAGAGCACAAGGCCAATATCGACCAGCGCATCCTGTTCTCCGACGACATCGGCCACAAGCACCGCCTCCTCGACGCGCTGTTGCGCGATGCGGACCTGACCCAGGCGCTGATTTTCACCGCCACCAAACGCAGCGCCGAGGAACTCTCGGAAACCCTGCTGGAAAAGGGCTTTTCCGCCGCCGCGCTGCATGGCGACATGCCGCAGCACAAGCGCACCCGCACGCTGCAACGCGTGCGTGATGGCCAGATTCGCATCCTGGTAGCCACCGACGTGGCGGCGCGTGGCATCGACGTCGCCGGCATCAGCCACGTCATCAACTTCGACGCGCCGCGCCAGGCGGAAGATTACGTGCATCGCATCGGCCGCACCGGCCGCGCCGGCCGTTCCGGCATCGCCATCACGATGGTGCATGGCAAGGAACGCCATCTGGTACGCGAAATCGAGCGCTACCTCGGCCAGAGCGTACGTGTCGAGGTGATCCCCGGCCTGGAGCCGAGCCCGCGCGCCGAGCGTAGTTTCGACAAGAATCGCGGCGGCAAGGGCGGCTACGGCAACAAGAGTGCTGGCTACGGCCGCGGTTCTGGCGGTCAGAAAGCCAGTTACTTTGACAAGCCGGCTGGCGAGCGGACCTGGGGCGAAAAGAAGTGGAGTGAAAAACCAAACGACCGGCCGCGCGGCGAGTACCAGGGCCGCGGCCAGGGTTATGGCCAGCGCGATATTCCGGCGCCGCGCCATGACGATGACAACCGGGGCAACTCCATCAACTATGGCGCCGGCCATGCACCAAGCCGGCCGGCACGCGATGGCAACACCTGGGCCAAGCCGGAAGTCCGTGCCGTCGCCAAGGACGGCAATCATTGGGGCAACAAGTCCGATCCGCGCCCGGCGTTCAAGAGCGTCCCCCGTAGCGATGACCGCCGTCCCGCCGCCGCCAAGCCACACGGTCGCCAGAGCTGGTAAGCGGCCGCCACTCCCCCCTTGAAAAAGGGGGGGCCGCGCTCGCAACTACGGCACGCACTCCCACTCCACCCGATCACCCGCTCGGCCGTGAAAGCGGCCGGCGGCGATCTCCAGCACGTAGGCGGCTGGCGCCGGCGGGTAAATGATGGGGCAAGGGTCGTTTCTACATATAGGCAGGGTCGCAGCACCCACGACCCGCTGTTCCGAATTCACCCAGACCAGGTCGATGGGAAATCGCATGCCCTGCATCCAGAAGCCGGGCCTGCCGGCTTCCAGGAACACGAACCACATGCCGGCGTTGGGCGCGAGCCGCTCGCGCCCGGACAGGCCGCGCTCCTGCATGGCCGGCGTGGCGGCGACCTCCGCCGCGAAGCGTTGGGCGCCGATGCGGACGGCGCGCGCCTGTTCCGCCGAGCAGGGCGCCTGCGCCAGGGCGGAGCCGCTGACCACAAGCAGTAAACTGGCGCCCTTTTTCCAACCTCGCATCGGTCTTTCTCCATGCAATTCCAGGTCACTCATCGTAGCGGCCACGCCCGGCGTGGCGTGCTGGAAACCGTCCACGGCACGATCCAGACCCCGGTATTCATGCCGGTCGGCACCGTCGGCACGGTCAAGGGGGTCACCCCCCATGAGCTGAGCGACCTGGGCGCGCGGATCGTGCTCGGCAACACCTTCCATCTCTGGCTGCGCCCCGGCCTGGAAGTCATCGCCGCGCATGGCGGCCTGCACCGCTTCATGGCCTGGAACGGCCCGATTCTCACCGACTCCGGCGGCTTCCAGGTGTGGAGCCTCACCCATCTGCGCAAGATCACCGAGCAGGGCGTGAAGTTCGCCTCGCCCCTGGATGGTGAGCGCCTGCTGCTCTCGCCCGAGAAAAGTATGCAGATACAGAAGGTGTTGAACTCGGACATTGTCATGATCTTCGACGAATGCACGCCCTATCCGGCGGATTGGGCGGCCGCGAAACAGTCGATGGAACTCTCGCTGCGCTGGGCGGAACGCTCAAAACAGGCGCATGAAGGCAACCCGAATGCCCTCTTCGCCATCGTCCAGGGTGGTATGTATGAAGACCTGCGCGAGCGTTCCCTGGAACGGCTCTCCGAGATCGGCTTCGACGGCTATGCCCTGGGCGGGCTGTCGGTGGGTGAGCCAAAGGAAGACATGGAACGCATCCTCGACCACATCGGCCCGCGCCTGCCGGAGAACAAGCCGCGTTACCTGATGGGCGTCGGCACGCCGGAAGACATCGTGTTCGCGGTGCGGCGCGGCATCGATATGTTCGACTGTGTGATGCCTACCCGCAACGCGCGCCACGGTCTGCTGTTCACCTGGTCTGGCAACCTGAGAATCAAGAACGCGAAGTTCAAGGCCGACACCGGCCCGATCGACCCGGACTGCGGCTGCTACACCTGCCGCCATTACAGCCGGGCCTATTTGCATCATCTGCAACGCTGTGGCGAAACGCTCGGCGCGCGCCTCAACTCCCTCCACAACCTGTACTTCTACCAGGATTTCACCGCCCGCCTGCGCGAGGCCCTGGAACAGGGCCGGTTCCCGGAGTGGACGGCGGCGTTCCAGGCCAGGCGCGGTAAAGCGCTCCTACCAGGGCTACGCATCTGACCAGTGGTAGAATCCGCCGGATTTTCCAACTGCTGGTTCTCATCATCATGCTGATTTCTCCCGCTTACGCCGCCCCTGCCGCGGGCCAACCCGACCCGATCATGACTTTTCTGCCCTTGGTCGTACTGTTCGCGCTGTTCTACTTCATGATCATTCGTCCGCAGATGAAGCGCACCAAGGATCAGAAGAAGATGCAGGAAGGCATTCAGAAAGGCGACGAGGTCGTCACCGCCGGTGGCCAGGTCGGCAAGGTGGTCAAGATTTCCGAGCAATACATCACCCTGGACATCGGCGGGGGTACGGAATCCCATTTCCAGCGCGGTACCGTGCAAACCGTGCTGCCCAAGGGAACGATCAAGGACCTGTAAGCGGTATCGAGTGAGGGGCGCGCAATGTTCCCCCGTTCACTCCTTTCTTCTTCCTCCTCACCCGCAAGAACATGAACCGCTACCCCTTCTGGAAATACCTCGTCATCGGCGCCGCTCTGCTGATTTCGTTTCTCTACACCCTGCCTAATTTCTTTGGTGAGGTGCCGGCGGTACAGGTGATGCCAGTGCGCACCACCGAGAAAGTGGATACCGCGTTGCTGCAACGGGTGGAAGCCGCGCTGAAGGCGGCCGGTATCGCCAGTACCGGGGTGGCGCTCGACGCGCGCGGGGTGAAAGCGCGTTTCGCCAGCACCGATACCCAGATCAAGGCCAAAGACACGCTCCAGCAGGCTCTCGGGCCGGGCTACACGGTTGCGCTCAACCTGCTGCCCGCCTCGCCGGCCTGGCTTTCCTCGATCGGTGCGCTGCCGATGAATCTGGGCCTGGATTTGCGCGGTGGCGTGCACTTCCTGTTGCAGGTGGATATGCCCAAGGCGCTGGAAAAAGCGGCCGAGCGCTATCAGGGCGACATCCGCACCCTGTTGCGCGAAAACAAGGTGCGTTACACCGGCATCGGCCGTGAGGGCGATCGCGTCGCCATCAAGTTCCGCGATGGTGTGCAGCGTGATGCCGCGCGCAAGGCGATCGAAACGGCGTATCAGGAACTGCAACTGGAGGACAGCCCGAGTGGCGAGGAATTTGTCCTCACCGGCAGCCTGAAAAAACAGGCGCAGGTGAAGACCCAGGAATACGCCCTGCAACAAAACCTCACCACCTTGCGCAACCGGGTCAACGAATTGGGCGTGGCCGAGCCGGTGATCCAGCAACAGGGCATCGACCGCGTGGTGGTGCAACTGCCAGGGGTGCAGGACACCGCCAAGGCCAAGGAAATCCTCGGCCGCACCGCGACCCTGGAAATCCGCATGGTGGACGAGGAGCGAATGCAGGATGCCACCGCCGTTCAGGCCGCCGCCGCCGGCCAGGCGCCGTTTGGCACGGAGTTGTTTTACGAGCGCGACGGCCGCCCGGTGCTGGTGAAGAAGAATGTGGTGCTGACCGGCGACTACATCACCGATGCGCAACCCGGCTTCGACAACCAGACCAACCAGGCCGCCGTACACGTCAACCTGGACGGGCGCGGTGCCCGCATCTTCAAGAACGTCACGCGCGAAAACGTGGGCAAGCGCATGGCTATCCTGCTGATCGAGAAGGGCAAGACCGAAGTGGTCACCGCCCCGGTGATTCGTGAGGAGATCGGTGGCGGCCGCGTCCAGATCACCGGCATGGATTCACCGCAGGAGGCTTCCGATGTGGCCTTGCTGCTGCGCGCCGGGGCCCTGGCGGCGCCGATGGAAATTGTCGAGGAACGCACCGTCGGCCCGTCGCTGGGTGCCGACAACATTCAGCGCGGGGTGAATTCCACCCTGATCGGCTTTGCGATCGTCGCCGTGTTCATGGCGGTGTACTACCAATTGTTCGGCATCATTTCTGTGCTGGCCCTGGCCACCAACCTGTTCCTGCTGGTGGCGCTGTTGTCGATGATGCAGGCCACGCTGACCCTGCCAGGCATCGCCGGTATCGCCCTGACCTTGGGCATGGCCATCGACGCCAACGTGATCATCGCCGAGCGCATCCGCGAGGAACTGCGCCTGGGCAATTCACCGCAGGCCGCGATGGCCGCGGGTTATGAACGCGCCTGGGACACCATCCTGGACTCCAACGTCACCACCCTGATCGCCGGTGTCGCCCTGTTCTGGCTCGGCTCCGGCCCGGTGCGCGGCTTCGCGGTGACTCTGTGCCTGGGTATCCTGACCTCGATGTTCAGCGCGGTGATGGTCTCCCGCGCGATGGTGAACCTGAGCTACGGCCGGGTTAAGCGTCTGACCAAAGTTTCGATTTAGTGGCTCGTTAATGAATAACGCGAATGTTCTTGCCGTACTGACGGGCACGCTGCGGCGTTGCATCCGCAAGGGGCACGCCGGATTCGTACGCGCTGAAGCCGCTACGACTCCGCTGCCGGTCGTTTGCAGGGAATGGCCATGCGGCACGAACGGCGCCTTACGGCGCATCCCGCCAGCGCACCCATAATCATCCAAGTTATCCATTAACGAGCCCTAAGGCGTAGCGACATGATTGAACTGTTCCATCCGAAACGCGACATCCCCTTCATGCGCTTTGCGCGCAGCACGATTTACGTGTCGATTTTCTTCATCGTCGCCTCCATCGTCCTGCTCGCCACCAAGGGGCTCAACCTGGGCGTGGACTTCACCGGCGGCACGGTGATGGAAGTCAGTTACCCGCATCCGGCTGACGTCGCGGGCATCCGTGCCACCCTTGGCAAGGCCGGTTACCCCGAGGTGTCCGTGCAGAACTTCGGTACCTCGCGCGATGTGCTGGTGCGCCTGCCGGTGAAGGCCGGCGTGACTTCTGCGCAGTTGTCGGAAAAGGTTCTACTGGTGCTGAAACAGGCTGACGCCAGCGTGTTGTTGAAGCGCGTCGAGTTTGTTGGCCCGCAGGTCGGCAACGAGCTGTTCGCGGACGGCGCGCTGGCGCTGCTGGTGGTCTCCATCGGCATTGCCCTCTACCTGGCGTTGCGCTTCGAGTGGCGCTTCGCGGTGGGCGCCATTTTCGCCACCGCGCACGACATCTTCATCGTCCTCGGCGCGTTCTCGCTGTTCCAGTGGGAGTTCTCACTGACCGTGCTGGCGGCGGTGCTGGCGATCATGGGTTACTCGGTGAACGACACCGTGGTGGTGTTCGATCGAATTCGCGAGAACTTCAAGAAGACGCGTTCCGACAACGTCGCGGCGATCATGGACAACGCCAAGACCGCCACCCTGTCGCGGACCATCATCACCAGCGGCACCACCCAACTGATGGTGCTGTCCATGCTGTTCCTGGGTGGTGAAGTGCTCTACGGCTTCGCCCTGGCGCTGACCATCGGCATCGTCGTCGGCACCTACTCCTCGGTGCTGGTCGCCAGCCCCATCGTGATGTGGTTGGGGGTGTCGCGTGAGGATTTCATCAAGAAGGCGGTGAAGCCCGAATCCGGGGCGATGGTCTGAAATGTAGCGCCGGCATCCCTGCCGGCGTTTTTGTCTGGGGTACGTGATGCGCTATTTCCTGCTTGCCCTGCTTGTCGCCCTGGCGCTCCCCGCCCTGGCTACCAGTGTCACCGTGGAAAAAACCATTCCTGGTTTTTCCTCGCCCGAGAGCGTCGTCGTCAGTGGCGACGACGTGTTCGTCTCCAACCTGGGCGTGAAGCTAGAACCGATGGAGAAGGACGGCGACGGCTTCATCTCGAAACTCGACCGCCAGGGCAACATCAAGGTGCTGAAGTGGGTCGATCAACTCAATGCGCCCAAGGGCCTCATCGCCGTGAACGGGGTGCTTTATGTCGCGGACATTGACCGCGTACTTGGCTACCGCCAACGCGATGGCAAGCCGGTGTTCGAACTCGACCTGGCCGCCAGTGGCAGCAAGTTTCTCAACGCCTTCGCCCGCTACGACAACCGCCGCCTGCTGCTGTCCGCTACCGATCTTTCCAAGGTTTTCGTGATCGACCTGTTAAGCCGGAGTTACCGCGAACTCAAGTTCGATAGCCCGCCCAGGGGCCCCAATGGCCTGAAGAAACTCGGCCCCCGCCTGATGGTGGTGGAGTGGGGCAGCGACAACCAGGCCAACGGCAAGGTGAAGGCCTATCTGCTGGACGGCTACACGGCGAAGCTGGAAAAAACCTGGGAGCCCAGCCCCGCTGGCTACTTCGATGGTGTGGTGAGCCTCGGCGCCAACCGCTGGCTGATTTCCAACTGGGTGAAGTTCGAGCCAGGCGGCCTTTTGCAAGTGCTGGATACCCGCGACGGCAAGGTCAGCGTCGCCAACGAAAAGATTCCGCTTGCCGGCCCGGCCGACCTCTTTCTCGATGACCAGAACAAGCTCTGGGTGCCGGGCATGCTGGAAGGCAAGGTTTACCGGATGAACCTGCGACACTAGTGCAGTGGCCGCCCCCTTTATGAAACAACGCCGTATAGCCGTAGGCTGGGCTCCCATGTAGCGCCGGCTTTATGCCACGCGGGGACGCTATCCTTTAGAGCCAGCCGGCATCTTTCTGATCAGGCCCACGAAGCCGGCTGGAAGCCGGCGCTACAGCAGAGGCGCGAGCTTGTTTGTTAATCCACGGGAACCCGCATTCTTTTAACCGACATGGATCTTCTCGGCCAATTCATCGACCTCATCCTGCACCTGGACAAGCATCTTGTCCTCCTGGTGCAAAGCTATGGCGTCTGGGTCTACGCCATCCTGTTCGCCATCGTGTTCATGGAGACGGGCTTGGTGGTGACGCCCTTCCTGCCGGGCGATTCCCTGCTCTTTGTGGCGGGGGCCGTGGCGGCGGCGGGGGGCATGGATCCGGTGATCGTGGCCACCACCCTGATTGCGGCGGCGTTGTGCGGTGACAACGTGAATTACTGGATTGGCCGCTTTCTCGGGCCAAAGGTGTTTCAGTTCGAGGGCAGTCGCTGGCTGAAAAAAGAAAACCTGAATCGCACCCATGCCTTCATGGAAAAGCATGGTCCCAAGGCCATCATCATCGCCCGCTTCGTCCCCGTGGTCCGCACTTTCGTCCCCTTCGTGTGCGGCATCGGCCATCTGGCCTATCCGCGCTTTCTGGGTTTTTCCGTGCTCGGCGCGCTGCTCTGGGTGGGGCTGCTGGTCACGGCCGGCTACTTCTTCGGCAATCTGCCGGTGGTGAAGAACAACCTCACGGCGGTCATTCTGCTGATCGTTTTCATCTCGATCCTGCCGGGGATCGTCGAGTACCTCAGGCACAAGCGCGCGGCGCCCTGAAAGCGCGCGGCGCCAGCGCTACATGGACCGTGCCTGCCGCGTTATTTCAGCGTGGACAGGTAGGCGGAGACGGCCGCGATGTCCTCGGGAGTGAGCCTGCGCGCGACCGGGGTCATCATCGGGTCGCGGCGCGTGCCATTGCTGGCGCGGTAGTTGGCGAGCGCGTGAGTGAGGTAGGAGACGCGCTGGCCGGCCAGGCGGGCAATGCGCTTGTTGCCATAGGCCTTGCCACCGTGGCAACCGACGCAGGTGGCCAGGTAGCGCTTCCTGCCTTTTTCTATCAGCGCCGCATTGGTGGCGGCGGGGGTGTTGGGGCGCATGGCGGCGTAATACACGGACATGCTGACGCGGTCTTCATCCTTGATCGCCTTGATCAGGCCGGACATGAATTCGCTGTTGCGGTGGCCATCGCCGAATTTCTGGATCTGGGTGAGCAGATACACCGGGTTCTGGCCAGCCAGGTTGGGGATGCTTTCCAGCACGCTGTTGCCATCCTCGCCGTGACACCAAATACATAGATAAGAAGCCGCGCGCTTGCCGGCGGCGAGGGTTTCCGGATCAGCCGTCGCTTGCTGGATGCGGGCTTCATATTCAGTGGGGAGAAGCCTGGTGGCCGGCTTCGCCGGGGCGGCCAGCGCGGTGCTGGCCGCCAGGCTGAGGGCCAGAATAGCGAGGTGCTGCGGTGACATGATGTTCATCCGTTTCTACATTTATCCGCGGCTGTTTCTTCAAGCCGCCACGGCCAGACCGGCCAGGCGGTTGATTTCCGCGAGCAATTCTTGTTCCTGATATGGCTTGCCCAGGTAGGCGTTGACACCCAGTTCCTGAGCATGGCCGCGATGCTTATCCGCCGTGCGCGAGGTGATCATGATAACCGGTAGATTGCGCGTCAGGCCGCTGGCGCGGACATGGCGCGCCACCTCGAAGCCGTCCATGCGCGGCATCTCGATGTCCAGCAGCATGACGGCGGGTAGCTCGTCTTCCAGGGCTTCCAGGGCCTCCACGCCATCGCGCGCGGTGGCGACGCGAAAACCTTCGCGTTGCAGAAAGCGGGTGGTGATCTTGCGTACCGTGAGGGAGTCGTCGACCACCAGGATCAGCGGCGCCTGGACGACGGCTTCTTCCACCTCGGCTGGCTGCCTGGGGGCGCGTTCCGCCAACTGGAAAGGGTTGACGATCAGGGCGACGCGGCCGTCGCCAAGCACGGTGGCACCGCTGACCCCGACAATCCGCGCCAGTTGTGGGCCGATGTTTTTCACCACCGCTTCAAAGTTGCCTTCCAGGGCATCCACCCGGATGGCCAGGCGCTCCTCGCCGGCGCGCAGCAACAGAATGGTGCGATAGCGGCCTTCGCTGGCTTGCGACGGTCGTCCCACCAGTTCAGCCAGAGTGCGCAGCGGATAGGTCGCATCGTCCAGCGTCAGATAGCCGGTTGCCTGCAAGGCGGCCATCTGTTCGGCGTTGACCTCGCGCACCAACGCGATCAGGTTGGCCGGCAGCGCCCAGGTGACGCCCCCCGCTCGCGCCAGGACCACCTGGGACAGGGCCAGGGTGAGCGGCAGATGGAGGGTGAAGCGCGCCCCAGCGCCGGGGCTGGTTTCCAGGCGCACGCGGCCGCCGATACCGGCGATCTCGCTGCGTACCACGTCGAGGCCGACGCCGCGTCCGGCCAGTTCGGTCACTTCCAGGGCGGTGGAGAAGCCGGAGCGGAACAGCAGCGCCTCCAGTTCTTCGTCGCTGGCTTTGGCGTCCGCATCCAGCCAGCCGTTGGCCACGCCGCCCGCGCGCACGGCGGCGTGGTCGATGCCGGCGCCATCGTCAGAGAGGTTGAGCACGATTTCATTGCCGACCTGGCGCGCGGTCAGGTGCACTTCACCGTATTCCGGTTTGCCGGCGGCGGCGCGCGCGCGGGGGTCTTCGATGCCGTGAGCGATGGCATTGCGGACCAGGTGTTCCAATGGCGCGGCGATCTTGTCCAGCACCGTGCGGTCGATTTCGGTCTGGCCGCCGTCGATTTCCAGGTGTGCGCGGCGCCCGGTTTCCTTGGCCGCCTGGCGCGCGACTCGGTGCAGGCGCTCGGCCAGGTTATTCAGGGGCACCATGCGGATGTGCATGAGGGCCTGTTGCAGATTGCGCGTCATGCGCGATTGCTGCACCAAGGCGCTTTCCGCTTCGGTGAGGCCGGAGAACAGGTTTTCCTGCACCGTGGCGACGTCATTCACGCTTTCCGCCAGCAGGCGGGTCAGTTCCTGCAGGCGCGAGTAGCGGTCGAATTCCAACGGGTCAAACTGCGATTCGTCCATTTGCGAGAGGCGTGAACGCATCTGGGTTTCCGCCTGGATTTCCATTTCGCGCAGTTGCGAGCGCAGGCGTTCGACGTTGGCCGAGAGTTCCTGAGCGCTCTGCTTGTAGCCGGAGAGCACGTTTTCGATCCGGGCGCGGGCGATGGAAACTTCGCCGGCTTCGTTGAGCAGGGTATCGAGAACGTCGGATTTCTGGCGCAGGGTCTGGCGCAGGCGCAAATCGTCGTCCATGCCCATGCCCGTGGCGGCGGCGGGGTTGGCCGCCGGAAGCGGGGGCACGGCCAGCGCCGGGGCGGGCGTCGGCGCGGCGCCGCCCTTGTAGCGCTCGACCTTGTCGGCGATCCGATCGTAGGCCGCTTCGAGGGCATCAAGCTGCGCCTCTCTGGCGGCGGCACGGCCCAATTCGATGATTTCGCTTTCCAGGGCATGCACGTCTTCACCCAGAGTCATGGCCCCGGCCATGCGAGCGGAACCTTTCAGGGTGTGCAGGGCGCGTTTCAGCGCATCACGGGTCTGGCCATCATGAGGGGTGGCGCGCCAGGCGCGCAGGGCGCCACCGATTTGCGGCAGCAGGCTGGCCGCTTCTTCCAGGAAAATCGGCAGGAGCTGGCTGTCCAGGTCGTCGCGGGTGAGTGTTGCCGTGGCGTCGGCTGCATGGGGCGCCGCGGCGGCTGGCAACGCCACCTCACTGGCAGTCTCGCGGGCAACCAAACCAGCGAGTAGTTCGTTGACGATCGGCATGGCTTGCGGGAAACGACACGCCAGAATGCCTTCCACGCTGGCCGCGAGATGGCCGATGACGGTGTCCAGGGTGGCGCTGGCCGACGCCGCGAGTGGTTGGGTTTTGTCCGGCCATTCTCCCGCCCAGTGTTCCACCGCATGGGCGGCGTCGGCCAGCGGCATGAAGCCGGTGGTGCGGGCGATGCCGGCCAGGGTGTGGGCGGAACGGATGAAGGTTTCCCAGGTGCCGGGATCCGGGTGGTGGCCGAGATTGCCGAGGGCACTGCCCAGGTCGGCCAGGCGCTGGCTGGCTTCGGCGCTGAAAATGCGGAACAGCTCGGTGGGCAGGGTGTGCTCACCGAGGGTTATGGTGTCATCCGCGGCGGGCGCGTCGATCCGCGCTTGCTCGGTCGTTTCGACTGGGGGGGCGCCGGCCACCTGGGCAATGTCCGCCTGGGCGCCGGCGTCAGGTTTTGGGGGCGTCACCTCCGCCGCGCCACCGCGCAATCGCCGCGCGGTTTCCACCAAGCGCCCGGATTCGATACGTACCTGGCCCCGCTCTTCCAGTTCCATGGCCCAGACATGGAAGGCATCGACGGTATCCTCGATGAATCGCAGCATTTCGCTATTGGGCGCGCGCTCATCACGTAGCCACAGATTGAGCGTCTGTTCCACTTCCCAGGCCAGTTCCGCGAGATCCGTGAGACCGACCATGCGGCCGCTGCCTTTCAGCGTATGGAACCCGCGCCGGATCGTGGTGAAGGCGTCCTGGTCGTAAGCGCTGACGTGCAGCCGCGAGGTCTGGATGGCGATGTTGCCGAGTACGTCCTGCGCTTCCTCGATGTAGGTGAACAGGATGTCGCGGTCGACGGCTTCGTCGGATTGCGCCACCAGGCGCAGCGATTCGGCAGTGGGGGCGGGCGCCGCCGCGGCGGGGGCGATGTTCTGGATGGCCTGGCGCACCTGTTCGGCACTGGTCGCGGTTTCCAGCACGTGCACGGCGGCGGCGGCCTGATCGCGCAGGGCGCTGTCGGCGACCAGATCGGCATTGCGCGCCAGTTGTGTCAGTTCGGCCTTGAGGGCGGCGCGGCCTGGTGTCTGGCCGCCTTGATCGGCCCATTCGCGCACCGATTCCTTGAGTTGCTCGGTTTCGCCACGCAGTGCTGTTTCCACGGTGGCATCAACTGCACCGCTGGCCATGGGCCGGTCTAGCAGGGCCTTCAGCGCCTTGCTGTCGTCGCGGCCGTAGCGCAGGGCTTCGACATAGAGACCAAGATAAGACAGCGCTTCCGCCACCCAGTCGAGGTCTTCCGGGGCGATCCGTGCATCATTTTCGGCGAAGTAGGCGACTCGACGGGTGGCCTCGTTGACCAGTTCGGCCGCCACCTCCAGTTGCAGGATGTTGAGGGCGCCGACGATCTGTTTCATCAGCGATGGCACCATCGGCAGATTGCCGCGCTGCGTCGAATCGCGGAAGAACTGGTCGAGGATGTCTTCGGCCTGGTTGAGGTTGGCCTGGATTTCCTGGGTGACCTGGGCCAGGACCAGTTTTTCCTGAGCGGCGTGCGAGAACTGGTCGAGCAGATCCACTTGCGGAATACGCGAGGTGTCGAACATCGTGTCGATGGCGGCTTGCAGGCGCATCGCCTGGGTGTCGCTCTGGCGCTCGAACTCGGGGCCGAGATGCGCGAAGTGGTCGATGGCGTTTTGCGCGAGCAGCAGGGCAGTCGCCATTTCCAGTTGCAGGGCTTCGTTCTCGCTGGCGTCGGCGGCGCCGGGCAGGCGCTTGGCCACGGCCTGGATGATGCGGGCGAGGGATTGCAGGGCGCCGTTGGGCAGGCGTGTGCTGCTCTCGAACAGGGCCAGGGCGGCGTTCTGGAAGGGTCCCAGGCTTTCCGCGCGGCCCGCGCAGTAGCGCATCCAATGGTCCTTGGCGCTCGCCAGGCTGTCCTGCAGATTGTTCAGATGGGGCAAATGCGCCGCTGCCAGGTCGCTGCCGGCCTGGGGTGGCAGATAACGTTCCAGTTGGAACAGGTTGCGTACTTCCGCGCTACGGCCACTGGGGCTGCCGTCCTGAGCGACGTAGAAGAGCACGTCGCGGAACAGGCGCTCGGCGAGCTGGCGCGAGCCTTCCATCAGGCGGCGCATTTGCAGGTCAATGCGGCCGCACAGGCGCTTGAGCCAGAAATCGCTGGGGGCGCCATTGCGGCGCAGCAGTTCCATGAGGCTGGTGGCGGTCCACCAGAAGGTATATTGGGCCGGTCCGGGGGCAAGCTGTTCGACCGCGCGCACGGCCTGGTCCATCTGCATCAGTCCGGCAGTCGCTTCGTGGTTCTGCAGGAATTGCAGCAGGCCTTTCTGATACAGGGCACGCGCTTTGCGGATGGCGTGGGCGCGGGTGGCGTCGTCCAGCGGCAATTCCGGCTCGGCGCGGATGGCGCGCGCCTGGGTGTCCGGGTAGAACAACTCGCTCGGAGCGGGGGGCTCGCCACCCCGTCGCAGAATGACCTCCTGGTAGAGCGGAGCGAGCTTCATTTCGATGTTCGGGGCGCCGCCCATGAGACCGTCTAGGTAGGACTGGATGGCGTCGACCGCGCGCAGGATGGTTTCCAGAGCCTTGGCGTCGCGTAGATCGACCTTGTCGGCCATGTCCGAGAGCAGGCGTTCGGTTTCCGCGGTAAGCAGGGAGAGGCCGCGCAGATCCACGATCTGCAGGGCGCCATAGACCTGGTGCAAATGCGCGGCGGCGCTTTTCAATGGGGTGGTGTCGCTGCCGTTCCATTCCGCCAGGGCTTTTTTCGCGGCCTGCAACGCCTGGTCCAGTTCCGCCTTGACCCAGGTGAGCGACCCCAGGTCGAACTCCGTCTCGTCGCTCATGCCTGTTCTCCTTGCGCGGTCACAGCTTGAAACCCGAAACCGAAACTTTCAATTCATCGGACAGCAAGGACAACTGACCGATCGACGCCGCGCTGCGGCGTGCGCCCTCAGAGGCCTGGCCGGTGACCGCGAGAATCTCGCGCATGCTGTCGGCGATCTGCTGGGCGGTGCCGGTCTGTGCCTGGGTGGCGTCCGAAATACGTTGAATCAGATGCGCCAGGTCATCCGAAACCGACTCGATCTCGGCCAGCGAGTGGCCGGCCGCATCGGACAGCACGGTGCCTTCCACCACGCCCTGGGTCGAGTTTTCCATCGCATTCACCGCGTCCTGGGTGTCGCTCTGAATGGTCTTGACAATGGCTCCGATGCGTCGCGTCGCCTGGGCAGAGCGCTCCGCCAGGCGCTGCACTTCTTCCGCCACCACCGTGAAGCCGCGCCCCGCTTCGCCGGCCGCGGCAGCCTGGATCGCGGCGTTCAGCGCCAGCACGTTGGTCTGTTCGGTAATGTCCGAGATCAGGTCCACGATGCCGCCAATCTCCTGGGAGGATTCACCGAGCCGCTTGATCCGCTTCGAAGTTTCCTGGATATGGTTGCGGATCGACTCCATGCCGACAATGGCGCTGCGCACCGAGTCGCCCCCTTTGCGGGCGGTGGCCAGCGATTGTTCAGCCACGCGGGTGGAGTCGGCGGCGTTCCGCGACACTTGCACGATGGAAGCGGACATCTGGCTCACCGCTTCGCTGGTTTCAGTAATCTGGCGCGACTGGCGTTCGGCGGCGGCGAGCAGTTCGTCGGAACTGGCCCGGGCTTCGGACGCCGCCTGGGTGACCTGTTCGGAGGCGCGGTTGATGCCCTGCACCAACAGACGCAGTTCTTCGATGGCGTAGTTGACCGAGTCGGCGATCGCGCCGGTGATGTTTTCCGTCACCGTGGCCTGCACGGTCAGGTCGCCATCGGCCAGGTCGCCCATTTCGTTCAGCAACCGCAGAATGGCTTCCTGGTTGCGCTGGTTTTCCTGCGCGGCTTCCTCCGCATGGCGGCGCGCCTCACCGACGTTGAGCACGCCGAGTACCAGCAGCGCGGCCAGGGCGATCAAGGCGAACACGACCGCCAGGAACAGCGAGATGCCGGCGCCCATCGCCTGATAGCGAGCGGTGATCTGCTGGGTCAGGGCGAGCAGCTTTTCCGATTCGTCGAACAGCTCGCGCCCTGCGCGCTTGGCTTCCACCAGTTGCGGCATGTTTTTGAGAATGCTGTCGACCTGCTTCTCGAAGGCATTGAACACATCGCGTAGTTCCAGCAATCGCTCGCGCGCGTCGGCATCGGACACCGCAACGATGCCGATAGCGCCGCCGCCGTCGATCAACCCCCGCAATACCTCGCGGAAGCTGCGCACGTCCTGGCCCAACTGGTAGGCGGTTTCCGGGTTGATCTGGTCGGAGGAGAGCAGTGCGTTGGCGTTCTTCGCCATGCGCTGGGTCCACAAGGCCTGCTGGTTGGCGAAGGCAAGCTGTTTCTTGGATTCGGCCGGCAGCAGCGCGATCACCTGCTCGGCCAGGTCAAGCAGCTCCGAGTTGCGCTGGTTGATCTCGGCCAGGGAGCGGCCCAGGGTGACCAGGGTGTCCTGCTGGGTGACCAGTGCCTGAATGTCTTTTTTCGACACCTCCCAGCGTTTTTTCAGCTCACCCAGTTCGCCCTGCATGGAACCCGGTGAGGAGGGGATGCCGGCGCCGCCGTCGATCAGGGTGACGAGGCCATCGGCAAAGGCTTGCCGACTTTCGTCCAATTGCCTGAATGCGGCCTTGTTGCCCAGCACCGCCTGTTGCGCGGTCTTGCTGTAACGCTGCGAGAGCATCTGCAAGCGGGTGGAAATTTCCACATATTGCGCGCGATTGCCCACCTGCACCGTGTACCAGATCATCAACAGCGTGGCCAACAGCAGGGAGCCCAGCAACACCACCACCACGGCCGGGAGGCGTTGTTCCGCCGGGAGCTTGCCCAGTAACGGCAGGCGCGATGGGTCCAGCGCCATCCAGCGATTCATCAAGGTGGCTACGCGTGGGCCCAGGCGGTTGCCGAGGTTGCCGAAAATTTTAGCGATATCGCGTTGCGGCTTGTTCATTGCCATTGTCTAGTTCCCTCCAGATCCTTCACCCTCCCCGCCCAGGCGGAGAAGTCCATTTACAAACCCGCTTCCAGGAAGACGGGAGCCGCAACCAGTTTTTCCAGGTTGAGTTCCGCCCATACCTGCCCATCAAGGCCGCGCCAGTGCGCGCTAACCCAGGGCGATGCAGTGTCCGGCGCCGGCTCGGATAGCAGGCCATCGACGGCGCGAAGGCCGAGGGTACGTTCGATGCGCAAGGCGGCGTTGACGCCAAAACGGGGATGCGCCAGAAGCAGATGCGCTTCGCCCCGCGGTAGCGCCCCCGACAACTTCAGGAAAGCGCCCAGGTCGGTGCAGCCATAGAGCGCGCCGCGCACGCTGGCGACGCCGGAAAACCAGGGTTGTGCCCAGGGTACGGCGAGCAATTCCGGCACCGTCACGACTTCGTTGATCTGCTCCAGACTGACTAGCCAATGGCGGCCACCGGCGATGAAGCCCAGCTTGGAAGACGGGCCGGTAGCCGTTTGCGCGGCCTTGAGTTTTTCCGCGAGCTGGGCCTGAAAGTCCCGGAGGCTTTGTTTGTCCCTCATAGATTCGCCTTGTCGGCTACTGGCCCAGCGCCTTGACCTTGGCCAGCAACTCCGCGGCCACGATGGGTTTGACCAGATAGTCGATGGCACCCTGGCGCAACCCCCAGACGCGGTCGGTTTCCTGGCTTTTGGTGGTGCACATGATGACCGGGATGCGCTGGGTAGCCGGGTCGCGCGCGAGCATCCGGGTGGCCTGGAAGCCATTGAGGCCAGGCATGACCACATCCATCAGGATCAGATCGGGTTTCTCCAGTTTGGCCTTGGCGACGCCCTCCTCGCCGGTTTCCGCGGCGACAATTTCAAAGCCGTTCTTGCGCAGGAGATCAGTCAGGAAACAACGCTCGGTGGGCGAATCGTCCACGACCAGGATCGTTTTTATCGGCATGGTGTTCTGCTTGGCTTGTGTAATCAGGCGGGCGATCAACTGGTCCGCGCGCGATGCCGGCGCACGGCATCGAGCAGGGTGTCCTTGGTGAAAGGCTTGGTCAGGTATTCATCCGAGCCGACCATGCGGCCACGCGCCCGGTCAAACAGGCCATCCTTGCTCGACAGCATGATCACCGGGGTATCGCGAAAGCGGGCATTCTTCTTGATCAGCGCACAGGTCTGGTAGCCATCCAGGCGCGGCATCATGATGTCCACGAAGATAACTTCGGGGTGGTGGTCGGCGATCTTGGCGAGGGCGTCGAATCCGTCCTCCGCCAGGATCACTTCACACCCCGTTTTCAACAGGAAGATTTCGGCACTGCGGCGAATGGTGTTGCTGTCATCGATTACCATCACCTTGGTGCCAGCCAGATCGTTGCTATTGTCCACTCCGCTCTCCAGGTTCATGGAGTTCAGGTCAGGAGCCTTGTTTTACCGGATAGCCCGCCGCTTTCCAGGCTGGCAGGCCGGTGCGAAACCAGTAGACTCGCTGGTAGCCGCGCTTGACCAGATAGCGCGAGGCCTTGTAGCTGAACCAGCATTCAGCACCATTGCACTGGAAGATCATGGGTGCATTCTTGTCCTTGGGTAGCTTGGATAGATCGAAGTGGTCCACGCTGTCGTCGTAATCGACTTCCTTGGGGCTATTCAATTCGTAGGGCACGCTGACCGAGCCGGGAATGAAACCATTGCGGCGATGCGCCGGCGGCCGTACGTCGAACAAGGGTACGCCCTGGGCCATGAGTTTATTGGCCTGCTCGGCGGTGACGATGCTGGCGCCAGGCAGGGTTTCCGGGGTGTAGAAGCCGCGCGTGGAGACGTACTCGAAGTCGGTCTTGTCGGCGGGGTCGAAACTGCCGAACTTGACCTTGTTCAGACGGTGTTCCAGGTCTTTGTCGAGTTGGGTGAAGGCGGAGCGAATCTTGTCTTTCACTGCGCCATCCAGTTTGTCGCTCACCACCACGCCAGCGGCGGGAACCTGGGTGAAGGTCTTGACCAGCACGGCGTTCTGGTCGCGCGCAATCCAGTCGCGAGCGACGTCTTCTTTCATCGCCGCTAGATCGGCCTGGCCGATGTCCATCGAATAGAGCACGGCGCCGTACTGGTTCATGTGCATGGTGCGGCTGAAATAGGTGGAGGGCGACAGGCCCATGGCATTCATTTCACCCTTGAACAGGTAGCTCACCAGGGATTCCTGATGCGGCAGGGCGATGCGCTTGCCGCGCGCGCCTTCGAGAGATTTGATGTTGGCGCTCTTGCGCGCAACCAGAACCAGGCGGGTGTTTTTCTCGGTCTTCGCGACCGGCGTATAGCCATTGCGCATGGCCAGGCCGACCAGTTGCGCGGGGGCCAGCAGCATGGCGAAGGTGTTGGTGCGGATGCGTTCGCCGACCCGCTCGGCGTTCTGGGTCATGACCAGCTTCACCGGTCGGCCGATGGCGCCGGCGATAAACCTGGCGAGGTCATTGAAAACGCTCTGGGTAGCGATGTGGTCACGTTCCTGGTCGTAATCCAGGGTGACGTTGAAGAGCAGTTCTTCCCTTGCATGGACATTGATGGCCGTAGTGGTGGCCAACAAGGTGATGAGCGTGGTGATGATCCAGCGCATGTATTTCCTCCTTCGTTACGGCTCCCCTCTGGCTCCTCCCGGGAGCGAACGGGACGCGGCGGCGGCCATTATGGATGGATGCGACTCAAATTGCCACCATCTCGAAGTCTTCCTTGCGGGCGCTGCACTCGGGGCAGGTCCAGTTGAGCGGCACCTCTTCCCAACGAGTGCCGGGGGGAATGCCTTCCTCCGGGCTGCCTTTGGCCTCGTCATAAAGGTAACCACAGAGCAGGCACATCCAGGTTCGATATTCCATCGGCAAAGCAGGTCAGTACTTATGTAATAAGATCGCATTCTGACCCGCCAATCCGATAACGCCAAGCATGTCCGCCTCAGTTTCCACCTCGTTTTCCACCCCCCCCCCGCCGATCGTGCTGGTTTTCGCCGGCACCGACCCGACCGGCGGTGCCGGTCTTCAGGCCGATATTCTCACTCTCGCCAGCCTGGGTTGCCATCCGCTCTCCGTGGTCACCGCCGTCACCGTGCAGGATACCGTTGGGGTGGATGACTTTTTTCCGATGGAGGCCGAGTGGATCGCCGATCAGGCGCGCAGCGTGCTGGAAGATATGCCGGTGGCGGCGATCAAGATTGGCATGATCGGCAGTGTGGAGGCCGTCGCCGCCATCGCCGAGGTGGTGTCCGACTACCCCGACATCCCGCTGGTGCTCGACCCGGTGCTGACTTCCGGGCGCGGCGATCCGCTGGCCAACGAGGCGTTGATGAGTGCCCTGATCGACCTGTTGCTGCCGCAGACCACCGTGCTCACGCCCAACAGCATCGAGGCGCGCCGCCTGGCGGAGGAAGAGGAGGAAGACACGGAGGCCGATTCCGAGGCCACGCTCGAACTGGCCGACTGCGCGCGCCGCCTGATCGACCTGGGCTGTGAATTCGTGCTGATCACCGGTGCCCACGAGCAGGGCGCGCAAGTGGTGAACACCCTCTATAACACGCGCGGCGTAGTGCATCGCCAGAACTGGGAGCGCCTGCCTGGCTCCTATCATGGTTCCGGTTGCACTTTGGCGGCGGCGCTGGCCGGCTTTCTCGCGCTCGGCCAGGATGTCGCCGAGGCGGCGAAAGAGGCGCAGGCCTACACCTGGCAGACCCTGAAACACGCCTATCGGCCGGGCATGGGCCAGTTCATTCCGGATCGCATGTACTGGGTGCATGGTGACGATGAAGAGGCGTGACGTGCCCCCTCACCCCAGGTCCCTGATAAAGCCCCTACCCTTCGGTATCTCCCGCCCGCGGGAAAGGGGAGGTTCGAGCACCGCTGGCGCGGAGTTCAGGTTGCAGGGGCTTTATGCCATCACTCCCGACTGGGCCGAAACTCGCCGTTTGCTCGCCGCCACGGAAGCCATCCTGGCGGCTGGCTGCCGGATTCTGCAATACCGCAACAAGGCCGCCAGCGACCGCCACCGACAGGAACAAGCGGTCGCCTTGCGCGGCCTGACACGGCGCTTCAATGCGCTACTCATCATTAACGACGACGTCGAACTCGCCCTGTTCGCCGAGGCCGACGGCGTCCATCTGGGCGAGGATGACGGTGAACTCGCCGCCGCGCGCGAGCGTCTGGGAAGTGCCGCCATCCTTGGCGCCACCTGCTACCAGAGTCTGAACCTGGCGCGGAGCGCGGCGCGGGCTGGCGCCGATTACCTCGCCTTCGGCAGTTTTTTTGCCTCCTTTACCAAGCCGCTGGCGCGGCGCGCCGATACCGCGTTGCTGGAAACGGTGCGTGCGGAAATCGACCTGCCGCTCTGTGCCATCGGCGGCATCACCCTGGATAATGCGGCCCTGTTGTTGGCGGCGGGCGCGGAAGTGCTGGCGGTGATTACCGCGCTCTACGACGCCGCCGACCCCGCAGCGGCAACCAGACAATTCATTCAGCTTTTTGAGGAAAAATCATGAATTCCCGTAATGACCAGTTGTTCGAACAATCCCAGAAAGTCATTCCCGGCGGTGTCAATTCGCCGGTGCGCGCCTTCCGTTCCGTGGGCGGTACGCCGCGCTTTTTCACCAAGGGCGTCGGTAGCCGGGTCTGGGATGCCGACGGCAAGTCTTACCTGGACTACGTCGGCTCCTGGGGCCCGCTGATCCTCGGCCACGCCGATGCGGATGTGGTGCGCGCGGTGCAGGAGACGGCTGCGCTGGGCCTCTCCTTCGGTGCGCCCACCGAACTGGAATTGGTGATGGCGGAAAAACTGGTCAGCATGTTGCCCAGCCTGGAGAAATTGCGCCTGGTCAGTTCCGGTACCGAAGCTACCATGAGCGCGATCCGCCTGGCGCGCGGCTATACCGGCCGCTCCACCCTGATCAAGTTCGAGGGCTGTTACCACGGCCACGCCGACAGCCTGCTGGTGAAAGCCGGCTCGGGCTTGCTCACCTTCGGCCAGCCCAGTTCCGCCGGCGTGCCGGCCGACTGCTCAGGCCACACCCTGGTGCTGGATTACAACGACCTCTCCCAGGTCAACCGGGTGTTCGCGGAAAAGGGCGATGAGATCGCCTGCATCATCGTCGAGGCGGTGGCCGGCAACATGAACCTGGTCAAGCCGAAGGCGGGTTTCCTCGAAGCCCTGCGCGAAAACTGCACGAAACATGGCGCCGTGCTGATTTTCGATGAGGTGATGACCGGCTTCCGCGCGGGCAGAGGTTGCGTGCAGGGGCTCTATGGCATTACCCCCGACCTCACCACCCTGGGCAAGGTGATCGGCGGCGGCCTGCCGGTGGGCGCTTTCGGCGGCCGCGCCGAGATCATGGACCAGCTCGCGCCGCTCGGCCCCGTGTATCAGGCCGGCACCTTGTCCGGCAATCCGGTGGCGGTCGCCGCCGGCCTGAAAACCCTGGACAAGATTTCCGTGCCCGGTTTCTTCGAGGCGCTGACGGCCAAGACGAAGCGGTTGGTGGACGGCTTCACCCGCGCCGCGACTGACGCCGGTGTCTATGCCTGCGCCGACTCTGTGGGCGGCATGTTCGGCCTCTACTTCCGCGCCACGCCACCCACGACCTATGCGGAAGTCATGGCCAGCGACAAGGACAGCTTCAACCGCTTCTTCCACCTGATGCTGCTGGAAGGCATCTACCTCGCGCCCTCCGCCTTCGAAGCCGGCTTCGTCTCGGCCGCGCATACGGACGCCGACATCGACGAGACGCTCGCCGCCGCCGCCCGTTGCTTCGAGAAATTGGCAGGTTGATGTAGCGCCGGCGAGGCGCTGGCGCTACAACCATGAACGACGACCTTTCCCCCGAAGATAGCTTTCGCCTGCAAGTCCTCCTCGCCCAGAATTTGAAGGCGGTGCGGATCGAGGAAGCCGAGGCCAGCCCGACGCTGCATGCCCTCACCGACCAGGGCGAAGCCAGCATTCCCTTGAGCCCCAACTGCCGCCTGGACAAATACTTGCGGCATGTCCGCGAATTGCTCTCCGGCCACGCGCTCGGTTCGCCGGGCGGCTACCCGGTATTTCTCTCACGCTGGACCCGGCATGGACAGATGGAAGGACTCAACCTCGGGCGCCTGTTGCTCACCGGCGAACCCGAGGCGGTGGTCGCGGTGGTGCATTCTCCCGCCCTCGGCGATGAGCTCGCGCGCTACGCCTGGTGGGCCATGCCGTCCATCGAGAATGCGCGGCTGATGCTCTCCCGGGAAAAGGTGGCGCAAGGCACGATGGGGCCGGTGCTGGTCGATTTTCTGGTTGAACACCTGCCGTTCCTGCAGGACGCGCATCGGGACATCATGGATACCGTTCTCGTCCTGCTCTATAGCGGCTCGCTATCCCAGGACAATCGCGAGGCCATCTGGCGCCGTGGCAAGCACGTCAACACGCATTACGTGGCGTTTCTCGAAGTGGCGGGTTGGGACGTCCCTCAAGCACTACCCCTGCCCTTACCGGCGCGCGCCGATGCCGATACGATCAAAGCCGATCTGGCTCCCCTACTCGCAGCAGGCGATTCCGCCGCGACTACGTTGGCGCGCGCGCTGGAAGCCCAGGGCCAGACCTTCCTCGCCGCCGCCGCGGAAATTTTGGAGCGGCCGGAAACCCAGGAAGTGGTCAACCGCGCCCTCAATGCCATCGGCCGCTATTTCGGTTCGGGTGGAACGGGGAGCGAGTCGCGCATGAACGTCTGCCAGAAGCTGGAACCCCAATTGGAAGCCGCCGCCAACCTGGCGCGCCTGAGCGATGCGGTGGTCGCTCCCATCTTCGCCCGCAGCACCGCCATTGGCTCCCTCATGCGGCGCAAGATCGAGCCGGTGGTGAATAGGGCGCTGGCGGATATAAAGCTGTTGCGTGCTCCGTAGCGCCGGCAGAGGTGCCGGCGCTACGTAAGCGCTACAAGGCTTTCGCCTTGTCCCGCTCGATCAACGCATAGGCGCTGTGGTTGTGGATGGACTCGAAGTAAACCGCCGCGGGGCGGAGCCGGCACCCCGCGCAGCTGGGAAGCGACCCCGGAGGCGGGAAAGAGAACTTAGAGTCAGGCGTTGACGGCCTTGTCCCGCTCAATCAGGGCATACGCCGAGTGGTTGTGGATGGATTCGAAGTTCTCCGCTTCCACCACATAGGCGTCGATGCGCTCGTCCAGGTTTAATGCGGCGGCGACATCGCGGACCAGGTCTTCCACGAATTTCGGGTTCTCGTAAGCTTTTTCTGTCACGTACTTCTCGTCCGGGCGCTTCAACAGGCCGTAGACCTGGCTGGAAGCGTTTTCCTCGGCGACGGCGATCATCTCCTCGATCCACACGAAGCTGTTGGTGCGCACCGTGATGGTGACGTGGGAACGCTGGTTGTGGGCGCCGTACTGGGAAATCTTCTTGGAGCAGGGGCACAGGCTGGTGCAGGGCACCAGTACCTTCATGGTTTGCAGATACACGCCATCCTTGATCTCGCCGATGAAGGTCACGTCGTAATCCATCAGGCTTTCCACCCCGGACACCGGCGCCTTCTTGTTGACGAAGTAGGGGAAGTTCATCTCGACGTGGCCGGATTCCGCCTCCAGCTTCGCCACCATTTGCCGCAGCATGTGCTCAAACGATTCCACTGAAATCTCGCGTTCGTTGCTGTTGAGGATTTCGATGAAGCGGGACATGTGCGTCCCTTTGAAGTGGTGCGGCAAATACACATACATGCCGAAAGTGGCGATGGTGTGCTGGGCACCGCCGGTCTTGTCGAGCACCTTGATCGGGTGGCGGATGGCCTTGATGCCGACCTTGTCGATGGCGATCTTGCGCGAGTCCGGATAGCTCTGGACGTCGGCGATGGATTGCGTGGTGGGGCAGGGGGCGGCGGTCTCACAGACCGAATCGCAGGTGCTCATGGCAGGTTTCCTGTATGCGGGGTGTGCGAAGTATAAGGGATGGATAATGGTTGAGTAAATAACTCAACAAATAGCCTTTCCTATTTGGATCGTTCAGGGAAGGCGAATGCTGGCGGTTTGGCCGGCGTAGGTGCCGGCGGAGCGGGGAATGGCGACATCGAGGAGGACGCGGCCGGCCGCGAGGGCGGTAACGGCGCGCACGCGCCCGCGCACGGTCTGACCGGCGATTTGTACGCTGGCGTCCGCGCCGAGGCGCACGCCGGCCGTCTGGGCGGGGTCCAGCGTGGCGCGGGCCAGCCATTCGTCGGCGCGGGCGAGACTGATGACGGCGGCGGGCTGGCAGGGGGGGGTGATGACCAGGCCGGGTTCGCCGTAACGGGCCAGGATCACGGCGTCGAAGGGCGCGAGCGTGGCGCAGCTTGGCGGCGTCGAGTTCGGTGGTGGAGGAGACGGTGCGCGCATACAGCTCCTTGACCCGATCGAGGTCGCGGGTGGCGTCGGCTTCTTCCTGGATGAGGCGGTCGAGATCGGCGCGCGTTTCCGCCACACCGGCCTTGAACAAGGTGGGGTTGAGGGTGGCAAGAAGGGTGTCCTTCTTTACCGTTTGCCCCGCCTGGACGTTAACTTGTTCGATCACACCAGCCACCGGCAGGGTGAGGCTGACGCGGCCGGACCAGTCGAGCGTGGCGGGAAGGTCCAGGGCCAGGGCGTTGCCCGCGACCAGGGCCAGCGACAAGGTGCGAAGCATCATTTCCTTTCCTCCACTTTCACCGTTTCGAGCGGTGTTCCCAGCAGGGCTTCCAGACGCGCCAGGGCGAGCGCCAGGCGGTATTCGACGGCGCGGCGGCGCAATCGGGCTGACTGGGTTTCGGCCATGCTCGTCCCCAGGTTGGTTCTGAGTTCCATTTCATACTCGGCACGCGCTTTTTCCAGGGCGAGATCACGGTAAACCGCGTTGGCTTCGCTGCCGCGCCGTTCGGATTCACGCAGAACCTGGATTTCTTCCCAGGTGTCAGCCAGTGCCTGGCGCAGTTCCTGTTGCAATTTGTCATGCCGAGCCTGGCGTTCCTGGAAGGTAGCCTGTTCGCGCGCCATGCGGGCATCGACGCGGCCGCCCTGCCACAGCGGCCAGACGAAATTGAGGCCGGCGCGCAGATCGTCGCGGGTGCTGGCTTCGCGGCTCCAGGCGGCGGCTTCGGCCTCGAATTCCAGGCTGGGGCGGTTGTCGGCGCGCACCCCCGCGATGCGGCTTTGCGCGGCGGTCAGCCCTTGTTTCTGCGCCAGCAGGCGCGGGTTATGTGCCAGCATGTGGTCGAGCAGCAGCGCCAATTCCGGCAGCGGGCGTTCGTTGCCGGCGAGCTTGGGGTCGATCAGTTCTTCCTGCGCGGCGCCGGTGCGGTTAAGGGCGAGGCCGAGTTGCATACGTTGGTCGCGCAATTGGCGCAGGACGCCATTGCGCCGGGTTCGGCTGTCGAGGTAACGCGCCTCCAGTTCGGCCAGTTCCCATTGCGCCATCTGGCCCATGGCCTGGCGATCGCGGGCGTTGTCCCAACTGACGTAGGCGGTTGCCATGAATTCTGTTTCGGCGGCGTATTGCATGTCGGCCAGGAGCACGGCGAAGAACTGCGCCATCAGGGTGAGGCGGCGTAGCGCCCGGGTGTCGAGCAATTGCAGGCCGCTCGCGGCGGCATCAAACCGCGCGGCGGCCCGCCCGGTTTCCTGGCGACCGGCATCGAACAGCGTCTTGCGAGCGTTGAGGCGGGCCTGGTGGTCGGGATGGAAGCGGTCGTTATAGGCCCCGTTGCGGCCGCCGCGCAGCGCCCCTTCCAGGGTGACATGGAAGTCGTTGAGGCTCTCGGCGAGTCGTTGCTCGGCCAAGGCTGCGGCCTGCTGGGCGCGCGCGAGGTCGAGGTCGGGGTGCGGCGCCTCGGCTTGTGCCAGCACCGCTTCCAGGGTGAGGGTGGGTGCGGGTTCGATGGCCAGAGCGGTACTGGCGACGGCCGCCAGAATCAGCAGCCAGCCGGTCATCGTTTGCTGGCCTGGTGCTTGTAAATATTGAACGGTTGCGTCTTGTAGGCGCCTTCCACCACATAACGCCCAAGCAGCAGGAACTCCTCGGGCGTCTGTGTGGCGCCAGTGAAGCGGGTAACAAGGCGGCCTTCCAGGTCGAAGAACAGGAAGGTGGGGGTGGCGCGCGCCCGGTTGGCCAGGGCGAAGGCTTTTTCGGTGGTGGCGTTGCCCTGGAAGTCGGTCATGTCGGTGCCGCCTTTTACGTCCACCGTGTAGATGAGGAAGTGCTTGCGAAACCAGTCCTGCACTTCGGATTGATTGAGCACGGTGCCCTTCATGCGCGCGCAGAATGGACACTCTTCCATTTCGAACATGATCAGCACGCCGGCCTTGCCTTCTTGTTTGGCGGTGGCGAGCTCTTCCTTGAAATCGCCCATCTTGGACATGAAAAAATGGCTCATCGGATCGCGCGCTTCGGCCAGGGCCGGCTGGAGCGGGACGGCGAGCGTGAGCGTGAGCGCAAGGGCGAGCCAGCCCATGGGCGTCTTCATTTTTTGCCGCGGATGTAGCGTTCGATGGCGTCGCGGGTGATGGCGCCGACGTTATAGGCCACCTGTTTGCCCTTTGGGTTGTACAGGTAGGTGGTGGGTAGGCCGGGAACGTTGCCGACCTGGGTGGCGAGTTTGTAGTTGCCCAGCACCATCGGGTAGGAAATCATCATCTGTTCGGCGAACTCCAACACCTCTTTGGGGTCGCGGTAATCCATCGCCACGCCGATCACCACCAGGTTGTTTTTCTTGTTTTCATGCAGGGTGACCAGGTCGGGAATTTCCGCCAGACAGGGCGGGCACCAGGTGGCCCAGAAGTTCACCAACACCCACTTGCCCTTGTATTTCTCCAGACTCTGGGCCTTGCCCTTGCTATCGGTGAAGGAGAAGGCCTGGGCGGCAAAGGCGCTGGTGAGTAGAAAAATAAAGACACATAGACGCGAGCTCATGGGCATGTCCAAAAAAATGAATGAGACCGGGCGGTCTCGCGAGGGTTCAGTGGGATTTTAGGTCGTGCCCGGCGGGCTGTCCGCCGTGTCCGTCGGCGGCATGGGTCAGGTACAGCGCCAAGCCGATCAGCGCCACCGCGCCGGCCAGATAGAGCAGGTCAAGGGCGCTGCCTACTTTTAGCTTTAGCGCCAACTCGAAGATGGTGACGATCATGATCATGATGATCACCTTGGCCAGGCGTTGTTTCAGGTCGTCCAGGCTGCGGACTACCAGAATGGCGCTGGATGCCTTGCTGTGCTGCGCTTCGTCGATGTCGCTGATGAACAACTCATACATGCCGAGGCCGAAAATCAGCATCACCGTAGCCAGCAGGTAGCCATCCACCACTTCCACCACGTGAGTGATGGTCTCGTCATGCAAGGCCTTGCGCGCTTCGGCGGCAAGGTCCGGGTCGGAGTAGTGGAGAATGTGGGAAACCAGATAGACCACGTCTACCGTGGCCATGTAGAAGATGGCGAAAGCGGCGGCCATGCTCGCCACCACGGCAAAAAGCACCACATAGCGGCTGCGCCAGAGCAAGCCCTCAAAAACCTTTTCGATCAGATGCATCGTCGTTCTCGGTGAACTGGGGAAAATTGCCGTTCTGGGCCATTCCCCCCGAAGGTAGAATGCCGCCGTTCGAGGCGCTTGCTGCTCAGCGCTGAATTCCCTCGTAGGAGTTACGGGAACAAATGCAACCCAGATTCGTCCTGCCCGCTCGTGAGCCGGCGCGCACTATAAACGTGGAGTCAAAACCCAGGCAAGTTGACGCGTGGGTTTTGCGCTTGCCCATGTCCAACCCCACCCAGGCGGGGGAGGAGTTGGCCGATTACCTGGCTACCCTCAATCGTGCCGGGGTTTCCCACGATGCGCGCGCCAAGGTGATGGAGCGCCTCGATCCCGTGGTGGAGGAGGTGACCGGCTCACTGCGCGAACAATACGGCTCGGTTTCCCTCCCCCTGCCGGCCAAACAACGCCACAACGCGGAACTGGCGCAACGCCTGCTACTGGAAACCGCCGACTGTTACAAGGCGCTGACGCTGGACTGGACCGGCAAACGCTTCCACCTGTTTGGTGGCAATCCGTTGCCGCGCTATCTGCAACGCATCCTCCTGGCTTTGCAATCCGTCCTGGAAGTCTGCTACGAAACCCACGAATCCTGCCCCCACGGGCTCTGGGTGGATATGCACCAGACTTACAACTATGCCTTGCGTAATGGCCTCAAGGAGGTAGTGCCGGAGGGCAGCAAGCACATGCTGTCGCTGGAGCAGATCTATCTGGCCACCCTGCTGCTGGCGCTGGCCGATCCCTATCACTTTCCGCAAAGCGAACTGCTCTGGGCCAAGGACATCATCGCGCGCTACGCCAATCTGGCGCAGTTATACCCCACCAATGAATCTACCAAGGGCAAGGCCGGCCTGTTCCTGGTCGAGGTCAACACCGACACGCCGCCCCTGCCGCTCGCTCGCGAGCCGCATCCCATGAACCCACGCTGGGATTTGTTGCTCACCACCACCGATCTGGCCAAACATCTGGCGCTGCTCAGCAGCCACCTGCGCGGCCAGGAAGACATCGAGAAACTCGGTCTGCCCGAGGCCGCGCGCGACCCCGCCTACGCCACCATGTTGCGCCGCCTCAAGCTCAACTGGGGCGCTTCCCTGCAACGCATGGCGCAGCGCCGCCGGCATCAGAACGGGCGGGAATTCGAGGTGAGCTTCGGCCTCAAGTCGGTGCACAGCCTGATTTCTCCGCCCACCGCCAGCGATGCCATTGTCTACGGCAGCGGCAGCCATGATGCGCCGCCGGTTCCATTACGCTGCAATACCGTGAACGACAGCATGGGTGGCCTGGCCTTGCGCCACAGTGGCCAAGGCGTGCAGATCCGGGTCGGCGATGTGGTGGGTATGCGCCAGGGCAACTGCACCTGGAGCATTGGCCTGGTGCGCTGGTTTCGTATTCCCGCGGCGGGTGAGGTGTATTTCGGCGTGCAGCTTCTGGCGCCCCAGGCGGACGCCGTGCAATTGCGCCGTCTCGACAACGGCCGCCAATGGCCTGGCCTGTTATTGCTGCCTAACCCGGTTACCCGCCAAGCCCCCATGTTGCTCTCCCTGCCCAGCGCCTTCGGCCCGGATATTTCGGCCGAGGTGAGGACAGTGCGGGGCAAGCAGACCATCAAGGTGGATAAACGCCTGGAGTCCACGCCCAGCGTGGATGTCTACCGCTTCCAGATGGAACCTCCCGCGCCGCCGACAGCAAGAAGCTGAGGGCAGCCTGGCGGGGCTAACGGTCATGGCGGCCAGGAATTCCCCGGTTGATGAAACCGGTCGCACTTGTAGCGCCGGCTTCCAGCCGGCGTCTTTCTGATTAGGCCCACGAAGCCGGCTGGAAGCCGGCGCTACAGGAGGAACGTGAGCTTGTTCCACGTTAAAGAAAGTGCGGTCGAGCCGCGCTTTCTTTATGGGTGGCGGCAGGCGTTTCAGCTCTCGCCGGTCAGCTTCTGGTACTTGACGTAAAGCTGATCCTTGTCTTCCACGTAGCTGGGGTTGACCGGAATGCAATCCACCGGGCAGACCTCGCGACACTGTGGCGTGTCGAAGTGGCCGACGCACTCGGTGCACTTGTTGGGGTCGATGATGTAGATATCCTCGCCCTGGGAGATCGCCCCATTCGGGCACTCCGGTTCGCACACGTCGCAGTTGATGCATTCGTCGGTAATCATCAGCGCCATCGTCTTTTCCTCTATCGAATCAATTGCTGAATTTGGCGGCCAGTCGCTTGGCCACCTCGGGGTGTACAAATGGCCTCACATCGCCATGAAGCCGCGCGATTTCACGCACCATGCTGGCGGAAATGAACATGTGCTGTTCCGCCGGCGTCAAAAAAACCGTTTCCATCTCCGGGTTCAGGTGGCGATTCATACCCGCCAACTGGAACTCGAATTCAAAGTCCGATACCGCGCGCAGTCCACGCAACACCAGGTTGGCGCCGACGCCGCGCACGAAATCGACCAGCAACCCGGTGAACGGCTGAACCCGCACGTTCGGCAGATCAGCCAGGGCCAGTTTCAGCAACTCGACTCGTTCGTCCACGCTGAAAAAAGGGGACTTCGGCGCGTTGTCCGCCACCGCCACCACGACTTCATCGCACAGCTTGAGCGCGCGCCGCACCAGGTCTTCATGCCCGCGGGTGACGGGATCGAAGGTGCCGGGGTAGACGATCACACGTTTCAAGCAATCTCCAACAGACAGAAGTGGGATTGGCCCGCCCGGCCCTGGCGCAACACGATCATGCCAGGCGGCGCCAGCGGAGCGGGCGATTCGGCGTAGATTCTACCGTCAGGCGCTAGACGTGTCGCCGCGAGCGAAAGGGTGCTTTGTAACAAATCGCTGGCAAAGGGCGGGTCGAGGAAGATCAGGTCATAGGCTTCACCAGGCCGTGCCAGGTAGCTTCGCGCATCGCGGCGCAGCACTTCGATACCGGATGCCGCCAGGGTCCGCGCATTTTTCAGCAAAGCCTCGTGCGCGCGGCGTTCCTGTTCCAGCATCACCACGCGCGCGGCACCACGCGAGGCGGCCTCGAAGCCGAGCGCCCCACTGCCGGCGAAAACATCCAGGCAGACCAACTCATCGAGGCGTTGGCCGAGCCAGTTGAACAGGGTTTCCCGCACCCGATCCGGTGTCGGCCGCAAGCCAGGCAGGTCGGGAAAATACAGCAGCCGGCCGCGGTAGGCGCCGCCGATGATACGGACGCGGTTATTTACCCGCTGCGTCAATCTGCCCACCGACGATCACCGTGCTCATCGCCGCCGGCCGCACCCGCGCGCGGAAGGCGCGCAGGATGTCGTCACGGCTCACCGCGTCCACCCGGGCCGTGTAGGTGTCCAGCCAATCCAGCGGCAGCCGGTAGAAGCCGATCATGGCCAGGTATTCGAGAATCTTCTTGTTGCTGTCGATGCGCATGGGGAAGCCACCGATCAGATTGTTCTTGGCCTGGGTCAGCTCGACCTCGCTGGGGCCTTCCTTGAGGTAGCGCTCGACTTCCGCGCGGGCGGAATCCACCGCGTCGTCGGTCGCCTGGCGCCGGGTTTGCAGGCCGATCTGGAACGGCCCTAGTTCGCGCATCGGCATGAAGTAGCTGTAGACGCTGTAGGCCAGGCCTTTCTTGTCGCGGATGGCCTTGGTCAGGCGCGAATCAAAGCCGCCGCCACCAAGGATGTAGTTGCCCACGTACAGCGGGAAGTAATCGGCGTCCTCGCGTTGCAGTCCAGGCAGGCCCATGAACAGATGGCTTTGCGTGGCGTGATGGGGAATCACCTGTTGTTTGCCACCGGGTTTGCCATCATTCACTGCCTTGACCGGCGGCAGGGGCGCGGGCGCGGCGCCAGGCGGCAGGCCCATGGCGAGCTTTTCCGCCAGGGCTTCCGCTTCCGCGCGGTTGATGTCGCCCATCACGGCGATGACCATGTTGTGTGCCCGGTAATAGGCGCGATGGAAAGCCACCAGATCGGAGCGGCTTAGCTTCGCCACCGTCGCCACTTCGCCGCTTTCGTTTAGCGCATAAGGGTGGTCGCCATAGATCGCGGCCTGGAAGGCTTTTTCGCCGATGTGTTCGGGAAGTGTTTCAGCTTCCTGTAAAGCGGCGATGACGCGCGCTTTTTCCCGCTCCAGGATGCTGGCATCGAAGCGCGGCACGGCCAGGATGGCGGCCAGCAAGTCCAGCGTCTGATCGCGTTCCGCCTTGCCGGAGAGGGTGCGCACCTGGAAACCGGCGCGGTCGGCATCGAGGCGGCCGCCCAGATTAGCGCCCACGTCGGCCATTTTTTCCGAGATGTCGCGCTCGTCGTAAGTGCCCGCGCCCAGCGTCATGGCATGGCGCGTGAGGCTGGCGAGGCCGGATTTCTCGCGGCTATCACGAGCGCTGCCGGCATCGAAATCGACGCTGATATCCAGCATCGGCAGTTCGTGGTTTTCCACGAAATAGACGCGCGCGCCCTGCGGCGTGCTCCAGTTTTGGAGGTTGAGCCCGGCCAGGGCCTGCGGCGGCAGCAGCAGCGTGGCGAGGAGAGCAGCGCCCCCGGCTCGGAAAAATCGCCCGAGCCGCCCCCCGCGGGGGCCAAGTCGTTCTTGGGGCGGCCCGGCGAACAACTTGAGAGAAAGAATGCGCTCAATTCGCATGGCGGCCTCCTAAGCCCTGGTGGGCGGGTTTGTGGGTATCCAGTGGTTGCGGGTCGAGCCGCGCCACGGTCAGTGTGCTGTCCACCAGATATTTGCCGGCTACCGCGCGTACCTGTTCGGCCGTGACTTCCTTGAGTTTGCGGAAACGGGTGTCACGCGCTCGGTAATCCAGCCCGGCGGTGCTCCACTCGCCAATCAGCATGGCTTGGTAGAACAGGGAATCCTGTTGGTAGACCTGGCTCGCCAAAACTTGCGCTTTGACCCGGGCGAGTTCCTGAACGCCGACGCCGTCGCGGACGATGCGGGCGATTTCCTGTTTCAACGCGGCTTCGACTTCCGCCACCGTGTGGCCCTCGGCCGGCGTCGCATCGACCATGAACAGGGCGGGGCCGCGCGCGACGGGGTCGTAACCGGCGCTGGCCTCGGTGGCCACACGTTGGTCACGCACCAGTGACTGGTTCAGCCGCGCGGAGGCATGGCCATCGAGTACCCCGGCGAGAATTTCCAGTGCATAGGGATCACTGTCCTTTTCCGGGTTGGCCAGGGTCGGTGCCTGCCAGGCCAGCGCCACCACCGGCAGCTTGGCCGGCGCCTTCACCGTCACCTGTTTGCCGCCATTCTGCTCGGGCTCGCGCAGCGGCTTGCGCCGCGGCAACGACCGCGCGGCCAGCGCGCCGAAATACTGCCGCGCCCAGCCGAATACCTGAGTGGGGTCGACATCGCCGGCCACCACCAGGGTGGCGTTGTTGGGCACATACCAGCGCTGATACCAGTCACGCGCATCGTCCACATTCATGCTCTTGAGATCGTCCATCCAGCCGATCACCGGGTGCCGATACGGATGTGCCTGGAAGGCCGTGGCCATCAGCCCTTCGTACAGGCGCGCCTGCGGGTTGTCCTCGGTGCGTAAGCGCCGTTCTTCCATGACTACCTGGATTTCTTTGGCGAATTCATCGGCGGACAAGGAGAGATTCGCCATGCGATCCGCTTCCAGTTTCAGCGCCAGTTCCAGCCGGTCCTTCTGCAAGGTCTGGAAATAGGCGGTGTGGTCATGTGCGGTGAAGGCATTCTCGCGGCCGCCAGCGGCGGCGATGCGGCGCGAGAACTCGCCCGCCGGCACGTCCAGGGTGCCCTTGAACATCATGTGTTCCAGGACATGCGCGACACCGGTCGTGCCGTAGCTCTCGTCCATGCTGCCGGCGCGATACCACACCTGGGATACCGCCACCGGCGCGCGGCGGTCGGTCTTGACGATGACCCGCATGCCGTTGGCGAGGGTCTGTTCGACGATTTCGGCGTGGGCTGTAGCCGCAAAAACCAGGCTCAGGGTTATCAACAATCTCTTCATGGGGGGCAAGCCAAGGCGGGGTAACGGGGGGCGCATGATAGAATTTCCAGGCTAATAACGCAGCCTCTGACGCACATTCCCCGTGTTTGGTTTCTTCAAATCCCGCAAGACGCAGCCCGAGGTTGCCGCCTCAGTTTCCACCAACGCCGCCGCTGAGGCAGCAACTGAGGTGGCAACCGAGGTGCCCTCGGAAGCTGATTCCACGCCAAAACTGTCCTGGGCACAGCGCCTGAAATCTGGCCTGGCGCGCACCCGCAACACCTTTGCCAGCCAGATTGCCGGCGTGTTCGGCGTCGGCGCCAAGATTGACGAGGGGGTGTTCGAGGAACTGGAAACGGTCCTCCTTTCCGCCGATGTCGGTGTCGAAGCGACCCAGCGCCTGATCGACAAACTACGCGGCCGCGTGAAACGCGACCGCCTTGCTGACGCCAGCCAGCTCCGCGATGCGCTCAAGGCCGAGTTAGTGGACCTGATGGCGCCGCTGGAGCGTCCGCTCGACACCCGCGGCAACAAACCCTTTGTGATCATGCTGGCCGGGGTCAACGGCGCCGGCAAGACCACCACCATTGGCAAACTGGCGTGTCGTTTCCAGGCCGAGGGCAAGAGCGTGCTGCTGGCGGCCGGCGACACCTTCCGCGCCGCCGCGCGCGAACAACTGGCCGAGTGGGGCAAGCGTAACAACGTGGAAGTGATTTCCTCGCAGGCCGGCGACTCCGCCGCCGTGATCTTCGATGCCATCCAGTCGGCGCGCGCGCGCGGCATCGACGTGGTGCTGGCCGACACCGCCGGCCGCCTGCCGACCCAATTGCACCTGATGGAAGAGATTCGCAAGGTCAAGCGGGTGATCCAGAAGGCCGACGCCAGCGCACCGCACGAAGTGCTGCTAGTGCTTGACGCCAACATCGGCCAGAACGCGCTGATGCAGGTGAAAGCCTTTGACGAAGCCTTGGGGTTGACCGGCCTGGTCATGACCAAGCTGGACGGCACCGCCAAGGGGGGGGTCATCGCGGCACTGGCGGCGCGTTTTGGTAACCGGCAACCGATACCGGTGCGCTTCATTGGCATTGGCGAAGGCCTGGAGGATCTGCAACCCTTCCGCGTCGCCGAGTTCGTGGACGCCCTGTTCGGGTAAGCCCATGTCCGCTCAGACGCTAATCGAAATAGCCGAAGTCACCAAGCGCTACCCCGGCGGCCACGAAGCGCTGTCCAACATTTCGCTCACTATCGCCTCCGGCGAAATGGTGTTCCTCACGGGCCACTCCGGCGCCGGGAAAAGCACCCTGTTAAAACTCATCGCCGCCATCGAACGCCCCACCAGCGGCCATATCATTGTCAACGGCCAGAACGTCGGCCGCATGAGGCGCCCGGCGCTGCCCTTCTTTCGCCGCAACATCGGCCTGATCTTCCAGGACCACAAGTTGCTTTATGACCGCACGGTGTTCGATAACGTGCTGATGCCGTTGCATATCCAGGGTGTGATCGGCCATGACGCCGCCCGTCGGGTGCGCGCCGCGCTCGACAAAGTGGGTCTGCTCAACAAGGAACGCGCCCGCCCCATCACCCTGTCCGGCGGCGAACAACAGCGCCTGTGCATCGCCCGCGCCATCGTCAGCCGCCCCGCTCTGGTGTTGGCCGACGAACCCACCGCCAACCTGGACGATGCCTATGCGCGCGACATCATGGACATGTTCCGCGCCTTCAACGAAGTCGGTGTCACCCTCATCATCTCCACCCACGACCAGGCGTTGATCCACCGCTACGGCGGCCGCAAGGTCACCCTGGCCTACGGCAAACTGGTTTCCTGATGAAAGCCTGGCTCGCCCACCACCTGCACAGTCTCAAGATCGCCGTTGAGACCTTCCGTGCCGCCCCGGTCGCCACCCTGTTCACCGTCCTGGTGATCGGTGTGGCGGTCAGCCTGCCGGCCGGCCTCTATGTGTTGCTCGCCAACCTGGAACGCGCGGCCGGGGGCGTCAAGCCACAGGCGGAAGTCACCGTCTTCTTCAAGGAAGTGGACGAAGCCCGCGCCCGAACCCTGGCCGCCAGCCTGAGGAAACGCGCCGAGGTTGCGGCCGTGCAGTTCGTCAGCAAAACCGACGGCATCAAACGCCTGGAGGTGGCCGGCCTTGCCGAAGTCGCCGCGGGCCTACCGGAAAATCCCCTGCCACACACGCTGGTGCTTACCACCAAAGACACCACCCCCGCCGCCCTGGAAGCGCTCGCCGCGCAACTCAAGACCCACCCGGATATCGAGCGGGTGTTGGTGGACAGCGAATGGATCAAGCGCCTGGCCGCGCTCATGCAACTGGGCCGCGACCTGGTCGGCATGCTGATCGTCGTTCTCGGCGTGGCACTCGCCGCCATCACTGCCAACACCATCCGCCTGCAGATCTACGCGAAGAATGATGAAATCGAAGTCGCCCGCCTGATTGGCGCCACCGACCGCTTTATCCGCCGTCCCTTCCTCTACTTCGGTGGCATCCAGGGCCTGGCCGGCGGCCTGGCCGGCTGGCTGCTGGTCCTGGCCGGCGGCCTCCTGCTGGAAGCCAGCGTCGCCCAGGTCGCCGCCGCCTACGGCTCGCAATTCCACCTGGCTGGCCTCTCGCTCCAGGAAACCACCCTCCTGCTTCTGTTCTCGACGGCCCTCGGCTGGTTGGGCGCCTACTTCGCGGTGGGGCGTGCCCTGCGGCAGAACGATTAAGTTGACAAAAAACTCAGGAATTTATTCTGGCTCTTAGCACTCTGCCAACGCGAGTGCTAATATTCAATCGACCTGAGTTAAAGGAGTAAGCAGATGACCGCCACCGTGCTTGATTTTCCCACCCCATCCACGCTGGGCAGCCTGGACAGCTACATCCAGGCGGTGAACCGTTTTCCGTTGCTGACCGCCGAGCAGGAGCATGATTTGGCGGTGCGCTTCCGCGAAAACCAGGATGTCGAAGCTGCCCGTCAACTGGTGCTTTCGCATCTTCGTCTGGTGGTTGCCATTGCCCGGGGTTATCTGGGTTATGGCCTGCCCCATGCTGATCTGATCCAGGAAGGCAATGTCGGCCTGATGAAGGCGGTGAAGCGTTATGACCCGGAGCGCGGCGTGCGTCTGGTGTCGTTTGCGGTGCACTGGATCAAGGCGGAAATGCATGAGTACATCCTGAAGAACTGGCGTTTGCTCAAGGTGGCGACCACCAAGGCGCAGCGCAAATTGTTCTTCAATCTGCGCAGCATGAAAAAGGCGGACGGCAGCCTCTCCAACAGTGCCATCGAGGAAATGGCGCGCATTCTCAAGGTTAGCCATGCGGATGTGCGGGAAATGGAAATCCGGATGTACGGCCAGGATGTGGCGCTGGAGCCGAGTGTGGATAACGATGAGGAAAGTTTCGCGCCGATCGCTTACTTGGCCGCGCCGAATGCCGAGCCGACCCAGCATATTGAGAACAAGGAACGCGAGCAGCTCGCCACCGTGGGCCTTCACCGCGCCTTGGGCAGCCTGGATCCGCGCAGCCGGCATATCGTTGAATCGCGCTGGCTAAACGAAGAAAACCCCGCCACGCTGCATGAACTGGCCGCCGTTTATGGCATTTCCGCCGAGCGTGTACGCCAGGTTGAGGCCAAGGCCTTGCAGAAGATGCGCACCGCGTTAACGGCCTGAGCCGGATTTTCGCCAAATAAAAAGCCCCGCGACGCGGGGCTTTTTATTTGTGGACAGCGGAATCAGAACAACGAACCCAGCACCACCGAAAACAGGGCGATCCAGGCCCAGGCGGCCAGGGCGATGACCAAGGTGAGAGGCAGGTTGTATTTGCTGAAGGGGTTCATCGTAGGGCTCCTGTTGCGAAAATTTGCGCGATTCTACTGCGCGGACCAGGGGCTCTCAATGCCGAGACCGCGTCTAGCAGCCTGTCGGACTTTGGAATCGTCGATAGCGAGAAACGGCCCCAGCGAGGCCAGTCTTTGCCGGATTTGCCGCCCCATAGCCCGGCTATGGGGCAAAAATGCCGGTGAAAAAGGGGCCGCTGCGGTCGTTTCGCAGCCGACGATTCCAAAGTACGACAGGCTGCTAGCCCGGCTCAGCCCCCGGTCATGCTCATGAAACGCACCAGCTTTTGCGGCTGTTCGCGAAATTCGTGGCGTTCCGGCTTCAGGTCGATGGCGCGATGGATGGCATCGGCCAGATCGGCGTCCGAAGCGCCAGCACGCATCAGGACGCGGAAGTCCATACGCTCTTCCTGGCCCAGGCACAGGTGCAGGACGCCATCCACGGTCAGGCGCACGCGATTGCAGGTTTCGCAGAAGTGCTGCGAGATAGGGGTAATGAAACCGACCGTGAAGCGGCCATCGGGTGTGCCCAGATAACGCGCCGGGCCACCGCCATGCATCAGGGTGTCGACCAGGCCGAAACGCTGGCGCAGGCGGGCGATGACCGGTTGCAGGTCGACGTAGCCCATGCGCCGGGCGGTGTCGCCCATCGGCATGAGTTCGATCAGGCGCAGGACAAAGCCGCGTTCCATGCAGAAGGCGACCATGGCGTCGATATCGTCGGCGTTCTCCCGCATCACCACCATATTGACTTTGATCGGCGCGAAGCCCACCGAGCGCGCGGCTTCCAGGCCATCCAGCACCTTGTCCAGCACTGGGCGACCGTTGATCTTCTCGACAATTTCCGGACGCAGGGAGTCAAGGCTGATATTGAGGCGGGTGACGCCAGCACGCTTGAGATCGTCAGCCATCCTCGCCAGTTGCGTGGCATTGCTGGACAGTGACAGGTCATCGATGCCCGGCAGGGCGGCGATGCGACCGCACAGGCCAACCACATTGCGGCGCAGCAGCGGCTCGCCACCGGTCAGGCGGACGCGCTTCATGCCGAGGCCGGCGAACAGGCCGAGCAGGCGTTCCAGTTCGTCGAAGGTAAGCCAGTGATCCGGTTCCTCGAAGTCCTTGAAGCCTTCCGGGATGCAGTAAGCGCAACGCAGATCGCAGCGATCCGTCACGGAAAGACGCAAATATTCGATGATGCGTCCGAAGCGATCGACAAGCGGGTTCATGGCCGTGGCCCTAAAGCGTTATGTGCGGGAGAATATAGCACTCACGAATTCCTGGAAGTGCGATGCGTGGCATGATCCATGTCCCTATCGGCACTAACCTTGACTTTGGTCATGAAACGACCGCCCCGCACGCCTGGAGAATCCGCCCATGAAAGCACTCGGCATCGCCGGTTACAGCGGCAGCGGCAAGACCACCCTGATCGAAAAGCTTTTGCCCCGGTTGCGGGCGGCCGGCTTGCGCGTTTCCGTGATCAAGCAGAGCCATCACGATTTCGAGGTGGATGTGCCGGGCAAGGACTCCTGGCGGCATCGCGCGGCCGGGGCCAACGAAGTGCTGCTGACTTCACCGCACCGCTGGATGCTGGTGAACGAACTGCGTGGCGCGGCGGAACCCAGCCTGGACGAGCATCTGCGGCGCCTGTCGCCCTGCGCTCTGGTGCTGGTTGAAGGCTACAAACACGCCGACATTCCCAAGCTGGAGGTCTGGCGCGCCGCCAACACGCGCGACTGGCTGCATCCGCGGGATGCAAACTTCATCGCCGTGGCGGCGGACCAGACGCCACCCGGCGGCATCAAACACTTTCCCATCGACGACATCGAGGCCATCACGGCCTTCCTTCTTGAGTACGCACAATGAGCGAATCCCCACTTTCCGTTGACGCGGCACGAGCCAGCCTGCTTGCCGCTGCGAAGCCGCTTTCCGACCACGAAACCTGTCCGGCCGATGCGGCTTTGGGCCGGGTGCTGGCGAGCCCGCTGGTTTCCGGCGTCACCGTGCCGCCACTCGACAATGCGGCGATGGACGGTTATGCCCTGCGTTTTGCCGACTGGAGCGACGCGGCCGGGTTGCCTGCCTGGTTGCCCGTCTCGCAACGCATCCCCGCCGGTACGCTGGGAACCGCGTTGGCGCCCGGCACGGCGGCGCGCATTTTCACCGGTGCGCCACTGCCGCCCGGCGCCGATTGCGTGGTAATGCAGGAAGACTGCGAGGTCCATGAAGGCGCGATGCGCATCGCCGTCGCCCCCCGCGCCGGCAGCCACATCCGCCGCGCTGGTGAAGACATCCGCGCTGGCCAGACCGTGCTGGAATCCGGCACCCGCCTTGGCCCGGCGCAACTCGGCGTGGCGGCTTCGGCGGGGGCGAGCGAACTCGCCGTATTCCGCCGCCTGAAGGCCGCCGTGTTCTTCACCGGCGATGAAATCGTGATGCCCGGCCAGCCGCTAACGCCCGGGCGCATCTACAACTCGAATCGCGCCACCCTGATCGCCCTGCTCACCCAACTGGGCCTCGAAGTCATCGACCTCGGCCAGGTGCCGGATCGCCACGACGCCACCGTCGCCATTCTGGAACGCGCGGCCCAGGCCGCCGATGTGGTCATTACCAGCGGTGGCGTTTCGGTGGGCGAGGAGGATCACGTCAAGGCCGCCGTGGAGACACTCGGCCGCATCGAAATGTGGAAAGTGGCGATGAAACCCGGCAAGCCCCTGGTCTACGGCCGCGTCGGCAACGCCGATTTTCTTGGCCTGCCCGGCAATCCGGTATCTGCGTTCGTGGTGTTCTGCCTGTTCGTGCGCCCCTTCCTGCTTCGGCGCATGGGGGCGGAAGATGCGCCCGCCGCCGCCTTCACCGTGCCGGCCGGGTTCGATTGGCCGAAGCCTGGAAAACGCCGCGAATTCCTGCGCGCCCGCCTGGAAGATGGCTGGGCCATGCTTTATCCCAACCAGAGTTCCGGGGTACTCACCTCGCTGGCCTGGGCCGATGGCCTGGTCGATGTCGAAGCTGGCGCCCGTGTCGAGAAGGGCGACCCGGTGCGTTTCATCCCCCTCGCGGAGTTGCTCAAATGAAAGTGCGCCTGCTTTACTTTGCCCGCCTGCGCGAAGTCTTCGCCACCAGCCAGGAAACGCCGGAACTTCCTCCCAACATACAAACCGTGGCCAGCCTGCTAAATTGGCTGCGCCAGCGCGGCGGTGTCTGGGCCGAGGAACTGGCGGCGGGCCGCGCTTATCGGGTCGCGATCAACCAGGACCTGGCCACTCAGGAGGCGGTGCTACATGAAAACGACGAAGTCGCCGTTTTTCCTTTGGTAACGGGGGGCTGAATGAAAATTTCCGTCCAGGCTGAACCTTTTGACCTCAACGCCGAAGTCAGCGCCCTCTACCAGGCCAACCCAAAAGTCGGTGCCGTCGCCAGCTTTCTCGGCTTGGTGCGCGACATTAACGAGGGCCAAGGGGTTGCCACCCTGAGCCTGGAGCACTACCCCGGCATGACCGAGAAAGCCCTGGCCCAGATCGTGGAAGATGCCCGGCGGCGCTGGGAAGTGCTCGACGCCACCCTCATCCACCGCGTCGGCACCCTGCACCCCAGCGAGCCTATCGTCCTGGTGGCCGTAGCCTCCAGCCATCGCGGCGACGCCTTCGCCGCCTGTGAATTCATCATGGATTTCCTGAAAACCCGCGCACCGTTCTGGAAGAAGGAAGCCACGCCGGAAGGTGAGCGCTGGGTGGATGCGCGTGAGAGCGATGAGCGGGCGGCAGCGCGCTGGCAGGTCTGAAGCGGAAAGGCGACCGCTCCCGGCGGGGGACGGGCATTGGGAGGCGGGGAGTGACAGGTTGTTGCCGATCTGGAACTGCCGCTCGGAGAGGAGGCCGCGAACGGCTACACAATTGGCCTTATCGGACCTGCAACGATCAAATCAGACTCCACTCACTTCATAAAAGAAACCCCTCCGAAGAGGGGTTGACCGTGCATCAGTCCTGCGGGATCACTTCGACTTTGGCTCCACCCAGAAGATGAAACGCTCCCTAACAGAGGCTGTCTACAGCATCGTTGCGTGCGCCCCCGAAGCACGAACATGGCCGAGAATATCTTTGGCGTGAGTGCATTCGCTGTCATAGACCACCATCATCAGGTGGGGTGTGCGTTGCGGAAAGGCTGCGCTGATAACGCAGTGATGGTCACGTACACGGGCCTCCATTTTCCTGATTTGCTCTGCGCTCAAACTTTCACCCACATGCACCATGAAATCTGAAATGGCATCGCTCATTTTCGCCTCCTATCTGTTGATCCCAGTTGTGTCACCTGAGAGGTTTGTATATAGCCGACTAAATTACTTGGTCAATTGGATACCGTAAAAACGGCAGGGGTTCAGCTCGCCTTCCTATGCCGTCTCAGGGTCGGCTGGATACCGAAAGGTAAGGGCTTCATCAAGCCGGCGCGACAAGGCCGCCCAACCCTCTCGCCGAATTGAGGAGTGGCGAGACGTGCTACGGGAGAAGCACGGCATATTGCGGTAACCCGGCAACAGACTGGGTTAGAATGCCGCCCGGCGGGCCCCCCCGCATGGCTAAGCCGTGAACCTGGTCAGATCCGGAAGGAAGCAGCCACAGCAGCCGATGCCAGTGCCGGGGATCAGGCTCGCCACCTCCCTTATTTTCGCGACGCAGTGCAGCACCCATGAGCCATCAAGTCCTTGCCCGCAAATGGCGCCCGAAGCGTTTTGGCCAACTGGTTGGGCAGGAGCATGTGGTGCGTGCGCTGTCCAACGCGCTGGCCAGCGGCCGCTTGCATCACGCCTACCTGTTCACCGGCACGCGCGGGGTCGGCAAGACCACGCTGGCGCGGATACTGGCGAAGTGCCTCAACTGCACGGGGGGTAAAGACGGGGGCGTCACCGCAGAACCCTGCGGCGAATGCGCCGCCTGCCGCGAGATCGACAGCGGTCGTTTCGTCGATCTGATCGAGTTGGACGCCGCCTCCAACACCGGCGTCGACAACATGCGCGAGATTCTGGAAAACGCCCAGTACGCGCCCACCGCCGGCCGCTACAAGGTCTACATCATCGACGAAGTGCACATGCTCTCAAAGAACGCCTTCAACGCCATGTTGAAGACGTTGGAAGAGCCGCCCAGCCACGTCATCTTCATTCTCGCCACTACCGACCCGCAGAAAGTGCCGGTCACGGTGTTGTCGCGCTGTCTCCAGTTCAACCTCAAGCAGATGCCGCCTGGCCAGGTGGTCAGCCATTTGAAGCACGTGCTGGAAGGCGAAAACGTGCCGTTCGAGGCCGGCGCCCTCAACCTGCTGGCGCGCGCCGCCGCCGGCAGCATGCGCGACGCCCTCTCGCTCACCGACCAGGCCATCGCCTACGGCAGCGGCCAGATTAAAGAAGACGAAACCCGCGCCATGTTGGGCGTGATCGACCAGGCCTACCTGATGCCGGTGCTGGAAGCCTTGGCCGACGGCGACGGCCCGCACCTGCTGCGGGAAGCGGCTGAACTGGCCGCGCGCGGCTTCTCTTTCGACGCCGCCTTGCAGGACATGGCCAGCCTGCTGCACCAGGCCGCCCTGGCTTTGAGCATCCCGGAAGCGGTGAGCGAGGATGCGCCGGAACGCGAACGTCTGTTCAACCTGGCGGGGCGGCTCGACCCGGAACGGGTGCAGGTGCTCTATCAGATCGCCACCCTGGGCCGCCGCGACCTGGAATGGGCACCGGACGAATACGCCGGTTTCAGCATGACTTTGTTGCGGATGCTCGCCTTCTCGCCCTCCGATACCGCCCCGGCCGCCCGCGCCACGCCGCCGGCGGAACGGCCCGAGCCACGCCTTGTTCCCGCCGCGCCGACGCCACGCGCCGCCGTACCGATTCGGCCCGAGATGCTGGCCGCCAACGAGCCGCTGCCGCCCGCCGACACTGACTGGCGCGGTATTGCCGAGAGCCTGCCTGGCCTCGCGCGCCAGCTCGCCATGCAGTGCGAACGCCTGGAACACAGCGGCAACACGCTGCGCCTGCGCCTGCCGGAGAACCAGAAGACGCTGCTCGACAACTTCGGCGACAAGCTGAGCGCGGCGCTGGCCGAGAAACTCGGCGCCGGCCTGCACGTTGAATTCGAACTCGCCGCCGTGACCCAGCAATCGCCCGCCGCCGCCCGCGCCCGCGAACAAGCCGCGCGCCAGTCCGACGCGGAAGCGGCGATACAAGCTGATCCCTTCGTCCAGACCCTGGTGCGTGAATGCGGCGCGACGGTCGCCAACATCCGCCCGCTGAGCGCGGCGGGCTGAACTGGTAGCGCCGGCGCCCCGCCGGCCCTTAACCACGCCGGCCAAGCGCCGGCACGATTCACATAGAGGAACGACATGCTCAAAGGTGGAATGGGTGGCATCGGCAACCTGATGAAACAGGCGCAGGCAATGCAGGAAAACATGCAGAAGATGCAGGCCAAGCTCGCTGAAATGGAGGTCGAAGGCGTCTCCGGTGCTGGCCTGGTCAAAGTGGTGATGACCGGCAAGCATGACGTCCGCCGCGTCAATATCGACCCCAGTCTGCTTACTGGCGGCAGTGACGACGACAAGGAAATGTTGGAAGACCTGATCGCCGCCGCCGTCAACGACGCGGTACGCAAGATCGAAGATACCGTGCAGGAAAAAATGGCCTCCGCCACCGCCGGCCTGCCCCTGCCGCCCGGATTCAAGCTGCCGTTCTGATTGCACGCGCGGGCCGTAGGGTGTGGTGAGGTACGAACCGCACCAATCGCCACCGTGGTGCGATGCGGTTCGCTACGCTCACCAGCATCCTGCGACCGCCGCCGAATTTCCCGATGCCCCTGCCCTCCTCTCTCGAATCCCTGATCGACGCCCTGCGCGTGTTGCCGGGTGTGGGGCCGAAGTCGGCGGCGCGGATGGCGTATCACCTGTTGCAGCGCGACCGTAACGGCGCGGCGCGGTTGGCGGCGGGCCTCACTCATGCCCTGGGCAAGCTGCGCCACTGCCAGCGTTGCAACAACTTCAGCGAAACGCCGGTGTGCGAAACCTGTGCCAGCCCGCGCCGCGACGCGCGCCAGTTGTGCGTGGTGGAAATGCCCACCGACCTCAACCGGCTGGAAGAGACACAGGCTTACAAGGGCCTGTATTTCGTGCTGATGGGCAGGCTCAGCCCGCTGGACGGCATCGGCCCGCGCGAGATCGGCCTGGAGCGGTTGATCGAACGCGCCCGCGACGGCGTCACGGAAGAAGTCATCCTGGCCACCAACTTCACCGCCGAAGGCGAAGCCACCGCCCACTACGCCGGCGAACTGCTGAAAGCGCGCGGCCTCAAGGTCACCCGCATCGCCCGTGGCCTGCCCGCGGGTGGCGAACTGGAACATGTCGATGGCATGACCATCGCCCAGGCGCTGCTGGATCGCAGGCCGGCATGAATTCGAACTCAAAGGAAAACAGCATGGAACTGACTGCCCTCACCGCACTTTCCCCCCTGGATGGCCGCTACCGCCGCAGCGGCGCCAAACTCGCCCCGTATTTCAGCGAATTCGGCCTGATCCGCTATCGCGTGAAAGTGGAAATCGAATGGCTGAAGGCGCTCGCGGTCGAGCCGGCCATCGCCGAAGTCCCCGCTTTCTCCCCTGCCACCCTGATCGAGTTGGACGCCCTCGCCGCCAGTTTCTCGGTGGTCGACGCGGAATGGGTGAAGAACATCGAAAAGACCACCAACCACGACGTCAAGGCGGTCGAGTACTTCCTCAAAGAACGGTTGGCCGGCAACGCGGAAGTCATGGCGGTGAAGGAATTCATCCACTTCGCCTGCACTTCCGAAGACATCAACAACCTTTCCCACGCCCTGATGCTGGATGCCGCGCGGCGCGAGGTGATGTTGCCGGCGATGCGCCTGGTGCAAGCGCGCCTGGCCGAACTGGCGCTGCAACTGGCCGACCTGCCGATGCTCGCACGCACCCACGGCCAGCCAGCCTCGCCCACCAGCCTGGGCAAGGAGATGGCCAACGTCGCCTACCGTGTCGAGCACGCTGGTCGCCGCTTCGAGGAGGTCGCCTGCCTGGGCAAGATCAACGGCGCGGTGGGCAACTACAACGCTCATCTGTCCGCCTACCCGAATTTCGACTGGGAAGGCTTCGCCAAGCGTTTCGTGGAAGGCCTGGGGCTGGCGTTCAACCCCTACACCACCCAGATCGAGCCGCACGACTACATGGCCGAGCTCTATGACGCCTGCGCCCGCCTCAACACCATCCTGATCGACCTCGACCGCGATGTCTGGGGCTATATCTCGCAGGGCTATTTCAAGCAGAAGGTAATAGAAGGCGAAGTCGGCTCCTCGACCATGCCGCACAAGGTCAACCCGATCGACTTCGAGAACTCAGAAGGCAACCTGGGGCTGGCCAACGCGATGCTGCGCCATCTCTCGGAAAAGCTGCCGATCTCGCGCTGGCAGCGCGACCTCACCGATTCCACCGTGCTGCGCAACATGGGCGTGGCGCTGGGCTACGCCCTGCTCGGCTACGAAAGCCTGTTGCGTGGCCTGGGCAAACTGGAAGCCAACCCGGCAAAACTGCTGGAAGACCTGGACCACAACTGGGAAGTGCTGGCGGAACCGATCCAGACCGTGATGCGCCGCTACGGGGTGGAGAACCCCTACGAGCAGTTGAAGGAACTCACCCGTGGCAAGGGCGGCATCAACCGGGAAACCCTGGCCGCCTTCATCCAGGCCCTGGCTATTCCCGACGACGCGAAACGCCTGCTGTTGGACATGACCCCCGCCAGCTACATCGGCCGCGCGGTGGAATTGGCGCGGCGGATCGAGGAATAAATGTAGCGCAGGCGTCCGACGTCGGCCCGATGCCGGCGCTACATCAGCCCTTGCGCTTGAGCACGAAGTCGGCCATCGAATTGATCGAGCCGAGGTTGTCGATGTTGATTTCTTCCTGCCGCAGCGGCATCTGGTAGGCGTCCTCGTACCAGACCACCAGTTCCAGGATGGCGCCGGAGTCGATATAGCCGGTGGCGGGGATGATGTCGTCGTCGCCGATGTCGCTGGCGTCCATGCCCAGATTTTTCGCCAGCTCGATTACTTTGGCGCGCACGGCGGCCTTGATGGCGTTGCGGTCGAGGTTCATTCGGAGTTCCTTGGTTGAAATCAGACGGGTGGCTTGGCCAGTTCCATCAGCAGCCGCGCGACATCGAAGCCGGACAGTACGCGATGGTCGTAGCTCGCACCCAGCACGGCGCGGCCGCTGCCTTTCGGGGCGGCGTGGGCGATCATCAGCGAGCAGTAGGGCGGCAGGATGGGAATGTGGCGGCTGACGTTCCAGCGCGCCATGCTGGAAAAGGCGAGGGTGGCGCCGCTGGTTTCCTCGCGGCTCAACTTGCGCTGGATCGCGTGGCGCTGCACTTCGCCCAAGGCTTCGATGAAGGGTTGGGTTTCCAGGGCGTCGGCGTCGCGCACCACGGTCAGATACAGCGTTTCCCCGGCCTGCACGGTGAAACCGAGGTTCACCGGCTGGTACTGAAAGCGTTTGCCGTTGACCACGGTGGCATTCACTCTCGGGTTGGCCTTGGCCAGTTGCACATAGCGATAGGCCAACAGCGGCAGCAGCGGCGAAAGCATCAGCTTGTTGGCGCTGGCGTAGGCGGCCGCGTGGTCTTCCCAGGCTTTCGGGTCGTATTCCACTTCCAGATAAGTGGCGGCGGCGTGGTCGCGGTGCCAGGACACGGTGATCAACATGCCACGTTCTTCGGCGTTGAGGTCGACCAGTTCGCCCGCCACATCAGGCACGCTTTCCCGCGCCGAGACGGTCACGGCGGGGATGTGGTCGCGCCGCTGGATGCCATGCGCGGCGATGTAGGTTTCCACGTCGGCGAGTGACAAGCGGTCACCGGAAGCGGGTACCACGCCGGCGTCGAGGCCGAGTTCCTTGAGCAGGGCGCGTGCCTTGGCGGTGGGGCGAACGTTGCCACCCCCAGTGGCGGGCGCGACCACCGCCGTTTCCGGCACCGGCTCGTCGATGGTTTCACCCTGCCAGAGCAGGACGGAGCCGACCGCCACCTTGTCGTCCACTGCACACATCAGCTTGAGCACGTAGCCGGCGTTTTCGGCGGCGACTTCGACGATGGCCTTGTCAGTTTCCACGTCGAGCACGATGTCGCCTTGCTTGACGAAATCGCCGACAGCGACGCGGAAGGCGATGACCTGGACGATGTCGTCGTTGTTGTTAACGCGCGGAGCGTGGAGGGCGAATGCCATTTTTTTCCTCAGTACAGGTTATCCAGGATGTCTTCGATCAGGCGGTCGGCGTCCGGCAGGATCTGCCGTTCCAGGCTGCGCGCGGAGGCAATCGGCACCGGCGGCGTGCCGATGCGGAAGGCCTGGCCGGCGAAACCCGCTTCCAGCAGGCAGGCAGCGATTTCCGCGCCGATGCCGAATTCGTGGTGCGATTCCTCGGCGATGACCACCCGCTCGCTATTCAGCAGGTGCGCCAGCAGCGTGCGGCGCGGCAACGGTGAAAGCAGCGAGGGGACGACGATGTCCACCCTCAGTTCCTCCTCGTCTTCCAGGCGAAGGGCCGCTTCTTCCACCACCGGCAACATGCCGCCGTAGGTAACGATAGTCAGGTCCACATCTGGCCGGCGGCGCAGCAGGGTGGGAAACAGGTGAGCGGCGAGGTCGTCCGGGTCGGCCGCCAGCACTTCGTAATCGCCGCTGTCCATCGTTTCGCCGTAGAGCAGCTTGTGCTCCAGGAACAGGGTGGGATAAGGCCAGCGCCGCGCGGCGTCTACCAGCAGGCGGGCCACATCGTGGCGCTGGCTGCCGAAGAGGACGGTCAGTCCGGGCACCGAGGTAAAAATGTTTTCCGGGCTCTGGCTGTGCGTGGGGCCATAGCCACGACGGCCGCCCGAGGGGGTGCGCACGATCAGCGGCACGGCCACCTGCGGGAACACGCCGGGGAACTTCACCGCATGGTTGTAGAGCTGGTCCATGCACAGGGAAAGGAAGTCCGCGAACATGATTTCCAGGATCGGGCGGAAACCATCCAGCGCCAGGCCAATGGCGGCGCCAGTGATGCCGGCCTCGGAAATCGGCGTGGAAATCACCCGGCCGGGATAGGCGCTGCTCAAACCCTGGGTGACCTTGAAAGCACCGCCATAGGGGTCATGCAGGTCTTCGCCGAGCAGCAGGGTTTCCGGATAAGTCGCCAGCAGGTGATTCAGGGCGGCGTTGATGCCCAAGCGCACGCTGCTACTGGCGGCAACGATGGGGTAAGTCGGCTGGGCGCCTTGCAGTTCGCCGGCGCGGTCGAAGATGTGTTCCGGCGCGTCGTCGTAGACGGCTTCCGGCGAGGCATTGGCGACTTCTCGCACGGCGTCGAGGAACACAGCGTTGCGCGCTTCGATGCCGGCACGCACGGCATCGGGGAGCCTCTGCCCCATCGCGACGAGCGGATCACGCGCGCGGATGGCGGCGAGCACGGCTTCGTCGCGCAGGTCATCCCCCTTGGAATGCGGCCCCATGCGGCGGGTGTCGATCACCAGGAAACCGGGGCGTTGGGACTCGCGCACCTGTGCGACCACTGCCGCGGCCTGCTCGCAGAACGCCGGGTCGGCGTCGTCCAGCCGCCAGGTCTGCAAGCCGAAGGCGGCGCCGCGTGCCTGGATGTCGCCACCCAGGTTCTGGTGCGGCTCGGTGGTTTGCGAGATACCGTTGTTTTCCACCACCACCAGGTACGGCACCGACCACACCGAGGCCAGGTTCATGGCTTCATACAAGAGACCCTGGCCGAGGGTGCCGTCACCGATCATGGCGGCGACGATGGCGCCGCTGCCCTGCCGCTTGCGCGCCAGGGCCAGCCCGGCGCCAATGCCGGTCATGCCACCCTGGACACCGTTGGAATGGAAGTGGCGCCAGACCAGGTGCTGGCTGCCGCCGCGCCCGCCACAGGCGCCCGCCGCGCGGCCCATGATCTCCGCCACCAGGCCGACGAATTCGCCGGAATAGGTGAGGAAATGGCCGTGGTTGCGGTGGTTGGAGAGCGCCGCGTCTTCCGGGTGGGTCAACGCCCGCACCACCGCCATCGCGCAAATTTCCTGGCCCAGGCAGGTGTGCGTAGTGCCGGAGACGAGGCCGCGGGAAAACTGGTCGAGCACCAGGAGTTCGCTGGAGCGAATCAGATGGCCGTAGGCGTAGAGGTCTTCCGGCGTCGTGCCGATGATCGGCTTGCCGTGGGCGTCGCGGGCAAAGCCGGGTAGGGAGAGGCTGGACATGGTGAGTATCGTGGTTGGTAGGAGCAGACCGCGTCCGCGATTATTGCGTAGGCGCGTCCGCGATCTTTTGCGTAGGGTTATCGTGGATACCGCAGGGTAGGGGCTTCATCACACGGTCCGCTCCTACGGGCTTGGGCCGCGAGCTTAACCCAGTTTCAGCGGCCTTTGTGCTAACGTCCCACCGCCTCGATCAAGCACGAATACCTATGGCCCTGCCCAAACTCGAACCCATCCGCGACGAAGATTTGCTGGCGTTCTGCGAATTTCTCCACGCCAATCTCAATCCCAGCCACCCGGCCGACGTCTGGGCCGATGCCTTCCGCCAGAATTGGGGAGTGGCCAAGCCCAACAACGGTTTTCTGATCCGCAACGACGCCGGCCAGATCGTCGGTGGCATCGGCGCCATCTACGCCGCCTACCCGGTGCGCGGGCAATTGGAACAGTTTTGCAACATCACCAGTTGGATGGTGCTGGACGCCTACCGCACCCAGAGCATGCGCCTGGCGATGGCGGTGATCTCCCAGCCCGGCTTCCACTTCACCGACCTGTCGCCCACCGCCGTGGTGGAACAGTCGCTCAAGTTTCTCAAGTTCAAGCCCATGAACGAGGCGCGCACGGTGCTGTTCAACCTGCCGGCCCCGCAACAACGCCTGACGGGCGCGGGCGTGATCGGCAATCCGGCGCGCATCGAAGCGGTGCTGGATCCCGCCTCCGCCAAGGTCTACCGCGACCACAAGCATTTCCCCTGGCTGCGCTTCGTCGCCGTCGGCCGGGGCAAGGATCGCAGCCTGGTGGTCTACAAGCGCGCCATCCTGAAGCACCTGCCCAGCGCGGAAATCATCGGTTTCACCAACCCGGAAATTTTCCTGCGCTATTTACCCGTACTCGGCTGCCACTTCCTGCTTTCCGGCATGGCCACCACGCGGGTGGAATCGCGTTTGTTGCCGGGCAAGCCGGCCTGGCCGCACACACTGCTCACGGGCTACCGCAACCGGGTGTTCCGCAGCGACACCCTGGGTGAGGCCGACATCCAGAACCTCTATTCGGAATACGTCGCCCTTGACCTCTGATTTGTTTCCCAACGCGCAGCGTGCCTCGCTGCCGACCGCCACCCGCCCCATCCTGTCGGTCGTGATTCATACCGAGGAGGAGTTCGACTGGAACCACGCGCACGCACGCGAGGAAATCGGCGTCGAGCACATGCGCCACATTGGCCGCGCGCAGGAACTGTTCGACGGCTTCGGCATCGTGCCCAACTACGTCATCGACTATCCCATCGCCAGCCAGCCGCTCGGCTATGAAACCCTGCGCCGCTACCAGGAAGATGGCCGCGCCCTGATCGGCGCGCATCTGCATCCCTGGGTATCGCCGCCGCTCACCGAAGCGATGACCCGCGCCAACACCTACCCTGGCAACCTGCCGCGCGAACTGGAATATGAAAAGCTGCGCGTGCTCACCGAGACCATCGCAGAAAACTTCGGCCGTCGGCCCCTCACCTACCTGGCCGGCCGCTACGGCAACGGCCGCAACAGCGCGGCCATCCTGGAAGAGCTGGGCTATGAGGTGGACATCAGCGTGGCGCCGCCGATCGACTACAGCGGCGACGGCGGCCCGGACTATTCGGGCTACAGCGCCGAGCCGTTCTGGTTCGGCGCCCAGCGCAAGTTGCTGGGCCTGCCCGGCGGCGGCTGCTACGCCGGCTGGCTGAAGGGCGCCGGCTCGCCGTTCTACCGTCTGCTCACCCATCCCAGCTTGAGTTGGGCGCACCTGCCGGCCATCACCTCGCGCCTGCGCGCCTTCGAACGCATCCGCCTGTCGCCGGAGGACTACACCCTGGCGGAAATGCAACGGATGACCCGCGCCATGCTGGACGACGGCCAGCACATTTTCGTGTTCAGCTTCCACTCCCCCTCGGTCCACCCCGGCTACACGCCGTATGTGCGCGACGAGGCGGGGCTGAAGCGGTTTCTCGACAGAACGCGCGGCTATTTCGAGTGGTTCATGCGGGAATTGAACGGGCAGAGCCTGACGCCGCTGGAGATCAAGGCGCTGCTGGCAGGCGCTTAGGTCGGATCAAGCGGTGGTCGATGTCCCTGGCGAAACGCGCGGCATCGGCTTTGGGTACGCCATATCGGCGGGCAATTTCGCTGAAGCGCGCAACGGCTGCCCGCGCTTCCCGGCAAATGCCAAGCGCGCCGGCCACTCCCCACTTGCGTCCCAGTTCCGCCAGGCCATCCGGCCCCGGCGGGTTGGGTGAGAGGTCGAACAGAAGAACGTGTTCGCGTCGCCCGCCGATGTCCGGCAACAGGTCGAAAGCGGGAGAGAGCGTGTAGCCGCGGGAGTCATGCAGCATCCAGAAGTTCTTCAGGTGGTCGTCGGTGTTGCCGAGCAGCGCATTGAAAACCATCTGCCGGTACAGGCGCGGCACGTCGATTTCCGGTTGTGCGCTGTAACGGCGCAGGGCGGCGATCAGGTCGGCGTAGCGCAGCACGTAATACCCGCCCGCCCGCAACAGGGCGCGCAGGCTCAGCATGTGGCGGCGCCCCCCTTGTGGGGTGAGATCGAAGCGTTTCACCAGCAGCGCGCGGCGGCCGCCGGCAAGGTGTTCCAGGCGGAATTCCGGTATTTCCAGCCCAGCCATCCGCGCCAGTTCCAGGCTGGCGGCTTCCAACCCCACCCTGTCCACCTCATCGCGCCCGCTAGAAAACTTGGCGATCCAATGGCCCTGGTCGTCGCGCAGCAGTGCCTTGGGGCGGGCGCCCCCCGGTGAACTGCCTGCGGCAAGCAGCAGCCGGTGGGCGATGTCCACCTCGCCGTCCTGTTCCAGTCGGCGCGCGGCCTCATGCAGGGTTTCCAGGTCGAGCAGGGTGGCGGAATCGTCGTGCGTGCGCGGCGCTTCGCCCGGCGGCGGGAAAGCCAGGGCGCCCAGCCCCTGCCCTGCCTGGGCACGCAGCAGAAAGGGTTCCGCCTGCTGCCCGCGCGGCAGGCCGTGGCGCAGGATCAGCAGGCGCCGCCCCCAGGCATCGGGCAGAGCGTCTTCCAGAACCATGAGTGGCGTATCGAGTTGGCTGCCCTGGAATTCGCCCGGAGTGAGCGGCAGGCTGGCGGGGTCGAGGGGAAAGGCGCGCGGGTCGGCGAGGTAATCCGGGGTGTAGCGGAAAGCACTGGCATAGCGGCCCTGGCCATCGGCGTCGGCGCAGGCCAGTTCACCGGCCTGGACGCGCTCTCCGGCCGGCAGGGTGAGCCAGACGTCGAGACGGATCATGCCCGCCGCCTGGCGCGCTGTCGTGTCTTGGGCGCTTCGGCGGCGGCGTCGAACAGGCTATAGCGCGGCGCCAGCAGGGCTTCGACCTCCTGCAAACGGCCCAGCACCTCGAGTGCCGTCAGCCAGAGGCCGATCTGGGCGCTGGCATCGCCCTGTTCCAGTCGGCGCAGGGTGGGAACAGAAACACCCAGACGTGCCGCGAAGCGGGCCTGCGGTTCGTTACGTGCCAGGCGCTCTGCACGTAAGCGGGCGCCCATCCGGGTCAAATTTGAATGCACATTATCGGAAAGCATGATTTCCATTATGTGCATAAAATCACGATAAAGAAACTGAATGTTTCTCTTTGCCGCTTATCAAGAGGCGCTAACTGCTTCGCTCAAGGTTGCCCGCAGCGCTTCCGGATCGTAATTACCGCTGATGAATGCTTCGCCCAGCTTGCGCAACAGGACGAAGCGGATGCGCCCCGCTTCCACTTTCTTGTCTACGCCCATGAAGTTCATATAAGCGTCGTAACCCAGAGCGGGCGCCACCACCGGCAGGCCGGCGCGGTGGAACAACGCCGCCACGCGATCGACATCGGCTGGCGCAATCAAGCCCATGCGCCGCGACAATTCGGCCGCCAGGACGGTGCCGGCGGAAACGCCCTCGCCGTGCAGCCAGACGCCGTAGCCCATGCCTGCCTCGATGGCGTGGCCGAAGGTGTGGCCCAGGTTGAGCAGGGCGCGTTGCCCGGATTCGCGCTCGTCGGCGGCCACCACTTCCGCCTTGTTCTGGCAGGAACGGGTGATCGCATAGGCGAGCGCTTCGGGGTCGCGCGCTACCAGTTTCTCCATGTTCGCTTCCAGCCACTCCAGGAATGGCAGGTCGCGAATCAGGCCATATTTGATGACTTCCGCCAGGCCGGCGGACAGCTCGCGGTCGGGCAGGGTGGAGAGCGTGTCGGTATCCGCCAGCACCAGTTGCGGCTGGTAGAACGCGCCGATCATGTTTTTCCCGAGCGGATGGTTGATGCCGGTCTTGCCGCCCACGGATGAATCCACCTGCGCCAGCAACGTGGTAGGCACCTGAATGAACGGCATGCCGCGCTGATAGCAGGCGGCGGCAAAGCCGGTGAGGTCGCCGATAACCCCGCCGCCCAGGGCGATCAGGGTGGTCTTGCGCTCGGCGCGCTGGGTCAGCAGGGCATCGAAGATGAGGTTGAGGGTTTTCCAGTTCTTGTAAGACTCGCCGTCGGGCAGCACCACGGGCTCGACCTGTACGCCGGCACTCGCCAAGGTGCGAGTGAGCCGCGCCAGGTAAAGCGGCCCGACCGTGGTGTTGCTGACGATGACGGCGCGCTTCTGCTTGAGAAATGGCAGGACGAGATCAGACCGACCGAGCAGGCCGGGGCCGATGTGGATGGGGTAGGCGCGGTCGCCCAAGTCAACGGAGAGGGTTTGCATGGCTAAATCGGTGCGCAAAAGGGATCGCATGATAATGCGCGGTACGACAGACCCCAATGTCGACTGCACAGGCCTGGTCGAAGAAAAAGCTAAGGCGCCGTAAACGAATAACCAGAACGTTCTGGTTATTCGTTTACGGCTCCTGAACATTCCCCACCAAACTGCCGTAATACAATCCGCGCCCAACACCACCCAAGCACCAGAGACATGCTGAGAGTAGCCAAAAACCTCTACGACTACCGCGATCTGATGTCCACGCTCGCATGGAAAAACATCGCCTTGCGCTACAAGCAGGCCTATCTCGGCATCCTCTGGGCCATTCTCAAGCCCATCACCCTGATGCTGATCTTTACCCTGGTCAGGAGTTTCGTTGGTATCGACAGCGGCAACGTGCCCTACCCCATCCTCACCTTCGCCGCACTCCTGCCCTGGACCTTCTTCCAGGAATCCACCACCGACGGAGTCGGTAGCGTGGTCGGCAATACCGCCCTTGTTTCCCGGCCATTACCAGCCGCATGTGCCGGCTGACTTGGGCTTTTATGACTTGGGCTTTTATGACTTGCGCCTGCCCGAATAGCCGGATTGATGTACTGCCGCCGTTGCTGGGCGCTGCCAATCCCTGGGTTGCAGGTGTTCGTCCAGGTGGTGCGAATGGACGCTTACTGCGATGCTTGTGTTTTCGTCGATGAATCGGCGAATCACACGGGATGCAATAGCTGTCCGGTATCAGGCTGTAGTACTGAGATTTCCCGAAGCACCCCTTTATCCTTTGTAAGGACTTCTTGTAATGACCTACCCACCAGAATTTCTCAAGCTCGTCGACGAATTCATTGATCTTGCCAACCGACTATCCGAGGGTCGATCTAGCGGCGAGGTGAGTGCCGCAATCCTGTTCGCCGCGGGCCGATACAATGCCTTCAACTTTCTGACCCAAGGTGGCACAGAACAAACCCGGCCGGCACAGATGGAGTTTTATGTCTCCGAGTACCGTAAGGCGCTCGCATCGAACCTGGATGGGGTTGCCGGACCAGTCTTGCAATGGCAAGGCTAGGCGGGCTTCGAGGCGGCGGCACAGGCCTCGCTCGACGCCTTGTTCGGAACAATTCGTCTCCCTGACCCGCCCGCGATGAGGAGAACTCATGCCGTTGAATAACCCCGATAACACTCGTCTCGATCGCGTCGTGGCTGAAGCGCGGCGCCAGGCGGATGCGCGCGCACAGACTTACCGGGGCCAGGCGCTGAAGCTGTTTCCGTGGGTGTGTGGGCGTTGTGGACGCTCCTTCACTAGCCAGAACCTGGGACAACTAACGGTGCATCACCGCGACCATAACCACGACAACAATCCGCCCGATGGCAGCAACTGGGAGTTGCTGTGCCTGTATTGCCATGATGCCGAGCATTCCCGTGACCTCGATGCGCCGCTGATTGCCCAGACCCGGTCGTCGCGCGAGCCCGCTACCCCGGCCAGCCACAATCCCTTTGCGGCGCTCAAGGATTTGCTGAAGAAGCCGGATCGGGCGTAAGGAGCCGGCGGCGCTTTCAACGCGCGGCGGGAGGCGCGAAGTGGGAGGGGGATCCGCCGGCATCCGGGGTGCCGGTGGGGGGTTCGCCCTGGAGGCTGAGTTCCCGCGCCGCGCCACCGACTTCGTTGAGGATGAGGACGCTGACGCGGCGATTGCGGGCGCGGCCTTCGGCGCTGGCATTGGTGTCCAGCGGCTGGTTGTCAGCATAGCCGATGGCCACCATGCGGGTGGTTGGAACACCCAGTTCGGCGAACAAGCGCACCACGCTGCCGGCACGCGCCGAAGAGAGTTCCCAGTTGGAGGGGTAGGCCGGGCTTTTGATCGGCACGTTGTCGCTATGGCCTTCCACCTGGATCGGGTTATCGACCCCGGACAGGACTTTGGCGACCGCCGCCAGCGCCTCCTTGGACTGCGCTTGCAGCACGGCATCGCCGCTGGTGAACAGCAGGCTGGCGTTGATTTCCACGGTGACGCCGCGGGGTGATTGGGTCACCCGGACCTTGCCGTTCTGACTCAGCGGCCGCATGGCTTCGAGGACGTTTTTAGCCACTTTTTTCATCCGTTCCGCCGCCTGCTGGCGTTCCGGCGTATTCCCTGGTGCCCCTCCTTGCAGGTGTTGCACGGAATGGCCGATGGGCATACCGGTGCCACCCAGGACAGCGGCGTTCCTGGCCCCCATCTCGATAGCCTTGTCGCTGGTAGGCGCTTCGCGGAAGGCGTTGACCAGCGAGTCCGACATCACCCGGTATTTGCCTTCGTTGACTGAGGAGATGGCGTACATGATCACGAAGAAGGCGAACAGCAGGGTGATGAAGTCGGCGTAGGAAACCAGCCAACGCTCGACGTTTTCATGCTCTTCTTCGCGTTTCTTGCGCATGGCGCTTATGACAGGTAGCCCTGCAACTTGGCTTCGATGATGCGGGGGTTTTCGCCGTTGGCGATGGCCACCATGCCCTGTATGAACAGTTCCTTGTCGCTAACCTGGCGGCCGACCCAGTAACGCAGCTTGCCGGAAATCGGCAGGTAGAGCAGGTTGGCGCCACCGACGCCGTAGATGGTGGCGACGAAGGCGACCGCGATGCCGGAGCCGAGTTTGGCGGGGTCGGAGAGATTTTCCATGACGTGGATGAGCCCCATTACCGCGCCGAGGATGCCGATGGTGGGTGAATAACCGCCGGCCGCGAACCAGATTTTGGCGGCTTCGATATGGTGGTTTTCGTAGGCCTGCAAATCGACTTCCAGGGTTTCCCGCAACACGCCCGGCTCGGCGCCGTCCACCAGCATCTGCAAACCACGGCGATGGAACAGGTCACTTTGCTGTTCGATCAACGGTTCCAGCGCCAGGAGGCCGCCGCGCCGCGCCTGATGGCTCCATTCGAGGATCAACTCGAGTGTTTCCCGCGGCGCGATGCGCGGTGGTTGGAACACCCACTTGAGCATGGACAGGCCTTCCAGAAAGACCCGCATATTGCTTTGCAACATCACCGCGCCCAGGGTGCCACCGATCACGATCATGAAGGCGGTGAATTGCAACAGGGAACCCATGTGGCCCCCTTCCAGCGCCTGCCCCACCAGGATGGCGGAGAGGCCGAGGACAATGCCGAGGATGCTGATGAGGTCGAATTTGAATTTATTCATTCACCCGCCTCAAGCCGCTGACCATTCCCGCAGACGGCCGCGCAAGCGCGCGATGGCCTGGCTGTGGAGCTGGCAGATGCGGGATTCGGAGACGCCGAGCACGGCGCCGATTTCCTTGAAGTTCATTTCCTGTTCGTAATACATGCCCATGAGCTGCTTTTCCCGTTCCGGCAGGATACCCACCGCTTGCGCCAGCGCCTTCTTGAAGTGGCTTGAGGAGAGCACGTCAAGTGGTCCCAGGTGAGCGTGATCGGCGAAGCGTTCCAGAAAGTCGTCGCCATCCTTTTCTTGCAGGTCTTCGTAGTAAACCAGTTGGGCACCGCGCGCGTCGTTGAGCAGATCGAAATAGGCGTGGATGTCGAGGCCCATTTCCTCGGCGATTTCCTGTTCCGAAGGCGGCCGCTGATGGCGCTGTTGCAGCAGGTGCACCGCACCCTCGATCTGGCGCCCGGCGCGCCGCACGTTGCGCGAAGCCCAGTCCGCCTCGCGCAGTTCGTCCAGCATGGCGCCGCGCACGCGCTGGGTGGCGTAGGTCTCGAATTGCGCGCCCTGCTCGCAGTCGTAGCGATCGACCGCGTCCATCAGCCCCATCAGGCCGGCCTGAATCAGGTCATCCACTTCCACGCTGGCTGGCAGCCGGGTCATCATGTGGTAGGCAATGCGTTTGACCAGGGGCAGAAACTCCTGGGCCAACGCATTCTTATCCCTGTTTTCCGCTCCAACGACCATCACGTGCCCTTAAGGAGCCGTAAACGAATAACCAGAACGTTCTGGCCGCGTTGGCGGGCGCGCCGCAGCGTTGCCGGTCCCTTGCAGGGAACGGCCATGCGGCGCGCCCGGCGTCTTCCGGCGCATCCCGCCAGCACACCCAAAATCATCCAGGTTATTCATTTACGGCTCCTAATAAAAACGCCGGGCCGCCCCAAGTTTTTATTAGCCCCCTCGGGGGGCGACGCGGCCCGAGGGGCCGCGCGGGGGGCTGTACGTCTCATGTCTGCCTCCGCGGTCATCCGGCAAAATAACCACATACGCTGCCAATATTGTTCAAATTCCAGGGCTTCACCGACGGGTAGGTTGGCGAGCCGCTCCGCCATTATGCCCATTTCCGTGTCCCTGCCCGCCGCCCGCGTGGATCCGATCACATTGGCCGCGGCCAGGATCGGGTGAGCGCCTTCGCGCTGGTGCGGCAGCGTTCCGAGAAAATCACACTGGATGCCGAGAAAACGCCGCGCGGTTTCCCGCAGGGCAGTGAACAGTGGCTCCCCCACTGCCGCATCCGCGCCTTCCACCAGGACCAGCCAACGATTGCCTGGCCATGCCGTGTGCGCGCTTTTCATGACCGTGTAGGCCTCGGCCAGCCGGGTTTTTGCGCCGGGCAGCACCAGCACGCGCAGATCCGCCGTGGCTGAGAGGCTTTGCCCGGAACCGGGGGCGCTGTTGAGCAACAACCACTGCGGCGCTTCCGCGTGGCTACGCCAACCCTCTGCGAGTTGCAAGGCTTCGCGCTCGTCCATGCGCGCCAGCGCGGCGATGCCGTCTTGCGCCGCGAGCAGGTTGAGTCCCTGGCCGGCTGGCTGGATGGCTTGCGCCAACTGCCCGGCGCGGGCGACATCGAGGAGACCGTGGCGAGTCAGGATGCCCAGCAACGAACCCACGTTATGGGGTGCCACGGCTTCATCCAGAATCAGCGCCTGGCTGCCCCGCCGCGCGAACGCCAGGCCGAGGCCGGCGCTGACCCGGGCATTGCGGCGCGCATCCGGACCGAGGATGCCGACGGCGCGAAACACCGCTTCCGCCGCGAATAGGCGGCGCAGGCCGGTGGCCTGGTCGAGCGGGTCAGCCAGCCGCACCCAGGGCCCCCTGTGCGCCCGCGGTTTCGACGGCGGCCAGGGCGTTTTCCTGCGCCGCCGCCATCAGGATCGGGTAGTCACCCTCTTCCTGCTTGAACGGCGAATCCGCCTGGTTCAGCCGGAAGGCGCGGTCGGCCAGATAAGTCGGGTTGGCTTGATGCAGGTCTTCCGGCACCCGCTGGCCGTTGGTGACGTAGTGCAGCGGCAATTCGTGGCGGATCGCCACGTCCAGCACCGGACCGTAGGTGAGCGCTTCGTCGATCTTGGTGAGGATGCAGCCGATCAGGCCGGGGCCACTGTAAGCGCGCGCCACTTCTTCCAGGGTTACACCCTGGCTGGGAGCGCCGAGCAGGAGCAGGCGTTTCACGCCGCGTTCTTCGCCGTCATCCCTGTTCTGGCCGCTGAGCAGGGCCACCTGTTCCGCCACCCGCTTGTCGCGCTGGCTCATGCCGACGGTGTCGATCAACACCAGGTGGCGGCTGGAAAGGTCGGCCAGAGTCAGTTCCAGATCGCTCTCGTCGCGCACGGCGAACACCGGCGTGCCGAGAATGCGGCCATAGATGCGCAATTGGTCCTGGGCGCCGATCCGGTAGGTATCGGTGGTGACCAGGGCGACACGGGCGGCGCCGTGGCGCAACACCGCGCGCGCCGCCAGTTTGGCCACGGTGGTGGTTTTGCCGACCCCGGTCGGCCCCACCAGCGCGTAGACGCCGCCCTGTTCGACGATGTCCTGTTCCGGCCCGGCGATACGCAGGTTGTGGCCGATGGCGGACTTCACCCACTTGAGGGCGCGATTCAGGTCGGATTCTTCACGCGGCAGGCGGTCCAGCAATTGCCGCGCGAAGGCGCTAGAAAACCCGGCGGCGAGCAGGCGCTTCATCGCCTCGGCGCGCAACGGGTCGCGCCGGGTCAGGTCGTTCCAGGCAAAACCAGCCAGTTGCCCTTCCACCAGGCCGCGCAACATGCGGATTTCCCGCGCGAGTTCATGCACCTCCGGCTGTGGCTGCGACGCCTCCAGAGGTGCGGCGCGCGGTTCTGGTGCAGCGGGAGCGGGCGCGATCGCCGTCGGCGCTTTGCGGCTCTGCGCTTGGCGTACCGGGGAGGGACGAAACAACTGTGCCTCCGAGCCGCCGCCGAGTGGCGGCAAATGTGGGGCCGGGTCGATCTTGGAACGGCTTGGGTGTCGACTTGAGGGCGAGGCATCGCGCTGCGCCAGGTATTCAGCAAAGGCAGTGGGTTGCAGGCTGGCTTCCTCCAGCGTCATCTGTTGCAACTGAGGTTGCAACTGAGGTTGCAACTGAGGTTGCAACTGAGGTCTGGCCGATGGCGGCTCAGCGGCCGCCGCCCGAACCGTGGCCCCTGGCATGTGGCTCACTAGCGGGCCGGCCGGCTCCGCCTGAGCGGTCAGGCTCGCCATGTCAAGATCGGCCACCGCGATGATCTCCATGCCCCCCGCCACCTGCCGGTTGGACAGGATGATGGCGTTGGCGCCCAGCGCGTCGCGCACCTGGCGCAGGGCATCGCGGGTGGTGGTGGCATAGAACTTCTTGATCATGCCGTGCCGCCGATCAGGCTGGTGATGCGGATGGTCTTGCCATCAGGGACTTCAGCATGGGAGAGCACCTTGAGGCTGGGCGCCGAGCGGCGCAGAAAGCGTGCGAGGATGGTTCGGATGGCGGGCGGGGAGAGCAGGACGGCGGGTAATCCAGCACTCTCCTGATGTTCCACCGACTGCACCGTTTCCCGTACCAGGCGTTCAGCCAATCCGGGTTCCAGTCCGGCCCCCGCATCTCCCCGGTTGGCCAATGCCTGTATCAGGATCTGCTCCAGGTTGGGCTCAAGGGCCATTACCGGCAATTCCTGCACTCCTCCAAAGGTGTCGAAGATGATAGCACGGCCCAGCGCGACCCTTACGGCAGCGGTCAGTTCGTCTGGGTCCTGGCTGCGGCCCGCGTTTTCCGCCAGGGTTTCCAGGATGCTGCGCATGTCGCGGATGTGGACCTGTTCTTCCAGCAGGTTTTGCAGCACTTTCTGGATGCCGGTGACGGACAGTTGTTTGGGCGTGAGGTCTTCCACCAGCTTGGGATATTGCTTGGCGACGTGGTCCAGGAGTTCCTGGGTTTCCTCGCGGCCGAGCAGTTCCGGCGCGTGTTCGTTAATGACCTTGGTCAGGTGGGTGGCAACCACGGTGCCGGTATCCACCACGGTGTAGCCATAGGTTTGCGCTTGGTCGCGCTGGCCGGCCTCGATCCATACCGCCGGCAGGCCGTAGGCCGGGTCGCTGGCGGCCTGGCCCTGCACGACACCGAGGACGCGGCCGGGGTTGATCGCCAGGAACTTGCCGGCAATGGCCTCGCCTTCGGCCACACTGACGCCTTTCAGGGTGACGCGGTAGCTGTTGGGCTTGAGTTGCAGGTTGTCGCGGATATGCACGGCCGGCACCAGGAAGCCCAGGTCTTGCGCGATCTTTTTGCGAATGCCGCGGATCCGCCGCAACAGGTCGCCGTCCTGCTGCCGGTCCACCAGCGGCACCAGCCGGTAACCGACTTCCAGGCCGAGCCGGTCAACCGCCGCGACGTCATCCCAGTTGACCTCCGCCGGCGCTTCCGGCTGCGCGGGTCCAGCCGCGACCGGCGCGGCCTCCGCTTCGGCGCGAGCGCGTTGCAACAGCAGGTAGCCGGCGCCGGCCAGGGCGCCACCGATCAGCAGAAAGGCGGTGTGCGGCATACCGGGAATCAAGCCCATCAAGGCGAGAATGCCGGCGGTGAGGAAGATGGCCTGCGGACGGCCGAACATCTGGCTGAGGATCTGCTGGTTCAGGTCTTCCTCGCTGGACACGCGCGAGACCACGATGCCCGCCGCCGTGGAAATCACCAGGGCGGGAATCTGCGCTACCAGGCCGTCGCCGATAGTCAGCAGGGTGTAGTTGTTGGCCGCCGTCGCCAGATCCAGCCCGTGCTGCGCCACGCCGACGATCAGCCCGCCGACGATGTTGATCAGCATGATGATGATGCCGGCCACGGCGTCGCCGCGCACGAATTTGGAAGCGCCATCCATCGAGCCATAGAAGTCGGCTTCCTGGGCGATTTCCGCGCGGCGGTGGCGGGCGTCGTCCTCACCGATGAGGCCGGCATTGAGGTCGGCGTCGATGGCCATCTGCTTGCCCGGCATGGCATCCAGGGTGAAACGCGCGGAGACCTCGGCGATGCGGCCGGCGCCCTTGGTAATCACCATGAAGTTGATCAGCACCAGAATGATGAACACGATCAGGCCCACCGTGTAATTGCCGCCGACCAGGAATTGCCCGAATGCCTCGATCACCTTGCCGGCCGCATCCGGGCCGGTGTGGCCATGCAGCAGCACCACGCGGGTGGAAGCGACATTGAGCGACAGGCGCAACAACGTGGTCAGCAGCAGCACCGTGGGGAATACCGAGAACTCCAGCGGCTTCAGGGTATACAGGCTGATCAGCAGCACCATCATCGCCAGGGCGATATTGAAGGTGAACAGCAGGTCCAGCAGGAACGGCGGCAGCGGCAGCACCATCATCGCCAGGATCATCACCACCAGGATGGGGGCGCCGAGCTTTTGCCAGGTCATGGCAGGTTTGAAGGTCGTCGCTTCCGCCATCAGGCCACCTCAGTCCGCGCCGCCGGGTCCAGCTTCGCTGGCACCTGCCAGTCCTCCGGTAGGGTCGGCTGCATCTGCCGCTGCACCTGGTAGACATAGGCCAGTACCTGCGCCACCGCCGTGAACAGCGTGGCGGGAATGGCCGCGCCAACTTCCACGTGGCGATGCAGGGCGCGCGCCAGGGGCGGGGCCGCGACGATGGGAACCCGATTCTCGCGTGCCAGTTGCTTGATCCGCTCGGCCACCAGTTGCGCCCCCTTGGCCAGCACCACCGGGGCGGCCATCGCGTTCTCATCGTATTTGAGCGCCACCGCGAAATGCAGCGGGTTGGTCACCACCACGTCCGCCTTGGGCACCGCCTGCATCATCCGGCGGCGCGCGGTCTCGCGTTGCAGGGCGCGGATGCGCGCCTTGATCTGGGGGTCGCCTTCGGTTTCCTTCGCTTCCTGGCGCACTTCCTCTTTGCTCATGCGCAGGCCGTGGTGGTAATTCCAGATCTGGAACGGCACATCGAGGGCGACGATGAAGGAAAAGGCCACCGCCGCCGCCAGGAAGGTGAACAGGATGATCTGCGCGAAATGCCCGGCGGCGGCCTCCAGCGGTTCTGCCGACAGGGTAAGAATGCTCTCGCGCTGGTGCCAGATCATCCAGCCCGCCACCCCGGCGATCAGGCCCCCTTTCATGAGCGCCTTGAACAATTCCACCAGCGCTTGCCGCGAAAACATACGACTGATGCCGGGGAAGGGATTGAGTTTGGAAAAGTCGGCTTCCAGCGCCTTGGGCGAGAACACCCAGCCGGAGATCATCAGATTGGCCGCCACCGCCGCGATTACCACGCCGAGCGCCAGAGGCAGGAAAAGAACCAGCCCGTCAAGACTGGCCTGCATGAGATCGCGCCCCATCATGGCGGGACTGGCGACATCGGCCAGGCCAAAACGCAGGCCGTTGTGCATCACCCGCTGCAACCCCTGGAACATGAAGACCCCGAGAAAAGAAATCACCCCGGCGCTCATCAGCAACACGGCGAGCGAGGCGAGTTCGCGCGAACGCGGCACATTGCCACGCTCACGCGCCTGCTCCAGTTTTCGCCCGGAGGCTTCTTCCGTTTTTTCGAGATCGCTGTCTTCCGCCATCCTCGGCTCCGGCCGCCATCCGGCTCCGGCTCAAGGCATTGATAATCCGGCAAGTCTAGCAGCCTGGTAGGCATTATTCGCATGGCGAATAATGCCTACCAGGCTGCCGGCTGACAGCCAACCCATTAGCAAAGGAAGCCCCTCATGTGTCTCGACAGCGAACGCGAATCGAACACCCTCGAAGGCCGCCATGGCGCGGACCATAAAGCGAAGATTGCGCGAGCCATCGGCTGGCGCCGACAGCTATCGTTTGTCCTGCTCGCCGCCGCCATGCTGGCTGGAGGCCATGCCCGAGGCGAAGCGGCGCACGCGGTCTGCGGCCAACCCGGCCAGTGGTTCACGCCGGGCAGCGGCATCCTGCCTCCCACCGAGGCGTTTGCCAGACTGGCTGGCCGCGAGGTGGTGCTGTTGGGCGAAACCCACGATTCGCTCAATGACCACCGCTGGCAATACGCGATGTTGAATGCCCTGTATGCGCGCCAGCCTGACCTGGCCATCGGCTTCGAAATGTTCCCACGCCGGGTGCAGCCAATTCTCGATCGCTGGGTGCGGGGTGAACTGTCCGAGGCGGATTTCCTGGCCCAGGCCGATTGGGATCATGTCTGGGACATGGACCCCCGGCTCTACCTGCCGCTGTTCCAGTTCGCGCGCGAGCATCGAGTCCCCATGCTGGCGCTCAATGTCGAAAGCAGCCTGGTGAAACGGATCGGCGCGGTCGGGTTGGACGCGGTTCCAGCCGGGCAGCGCCAGGGGGTCGGACAACCGGCGCCGCTCCCGGTGGACTATCGCGACGAACTGAAGGCGATTTTCGCGGCCCATGCTTTTCTCAGCGAAAAAGGCATGCGCTTCGAGCATTTCATGGAAGCCCAGCAGTTCAAGGATCGAGCCATGGCCGAAGTGATCGATGCCTATCGCAACAGCCACCCGAATGCCCTCGTGGTCGGCATCCTGGGTGCCGGGCATATTCTCAATGGGCACGGTGTCCCCCAGCAGTTGCGCGCGCTGGGTCAGCAGCGGATCGCGGTTCTCGCCACCTGGCCCGCGAATCTCGTCTGCCACGATCTGGCTGCCGGCTACGCCGATATGTTGTTCGTCGTTCCCTCGCTGGCGGAATCGCCGGGCAATCTCATGGCACGGCTCGGAATCACATTGCGGGAAGCGCCGGAAGGCTTGCTCGTGGAGCTGGTAGCGGGGTCCAGCCTCGGCGAGAAGGCCGGGCTACGCCAGGGCGACATCCTCGTTCAGGCCGCCGGCCGCGCCATCCACCAGATCGTCTCGGCCCACGCCCTGGTGCAGCGGCAACCCGCGGGCACCTGGCTACCCTTGCAGGTGCGGCGGGGCGGCGACCTCATCGAAATCGTGCTGCGCTTCCCGGTCGGGCCATAGGCGCGAGCTCTCCGCCGCTCATATAGCGCCGGCATCCTTGCCGACGCTACCGGCCGGCGCACCCCGCGAAGCGCTCAGGCCGTGCGCAGAGTCAAGCGCAGGTCGTCGCCAACCTGGCGGCTGTCCAGCAACTTGAAGGGCAGGCGCTTTGCCATCTCGGTCAGCGCTGGCAGGGCGAACAGGCCGCGCGCCACATCGCCCATGACCAGCGGGGCGAGGTAGGCAATCCACTCGTCAACCAGGCCGGCGTCGAGCAGCGCGCCGTTGAGGGTGGCACCGGCTTCGACGTGGATTTCGTTGAGGCCGCGCTGGCCAAGTTCACCGATCAGCGCGGCCAGGCCGACGCGCCCGTGGCTACCGGGGATGCAGAGCACTTGCGCGCCAGCGGCTTCCAGCGCCGCGCGTTTCGTCGGGTCGTCCACAGCGCAGGCGATCAGGGCGCCGCCTCGCAAAATTTGCGCCGTGGGGGGCGTTTCCAGCCGGCTATCGACAATGATCTTCAGTGGCTGCCGTGGGGTTTCCACGCCGCGCACGTTCATGCGCGGGTCGTCCGCCAGCACGGTGCCGACACCGGTGAGGATGGCGCAGGCGCGGGCGCGCCAGGCATGAACGTCGGCGCGCGCCGCGGGGCCGGTGATCCACTTCGATTCGCCGTTCAGCAGCGCGGTCTTGCCATCCAGGCTGGAGGCCGTTTTCACCCGCAACCAGGGGCGGCCGCGCGTCATGCGGGCGATGAAGCCGAGGTTGAGTTCACGCGCTTCCGTTTCCAGCAGGCCGACTTCCGCCTGGATGCCGGCCAGGGTGAGAAGGCTCATGCCGCCGCCGGAAACCCGCGGATTGGGGTCGCGCATGGCCGCCACCACGCGCGCCACGGAGGCGTCGATCAAGGCATTGGCGCAGGGCGGCGTGCGGCCGTGATGGCTACAGGGTTCCAGCGTGACGTAAACGGTGGCGCCTCGCGCCTGTTCACCCGCCGCGCGCAGGGCGTGGATCTCGGCATGGGGCTCGCCGGCGCGCGCGTGCCAGCCTTCGCCCACCACCTCGCCGCCCCTGGCGCCGTTTTTGACAATCACGCAGCCAACCCGTGGGTTGGGTGTGGTAGTGAACAGCCCGCGCTCAGCCAGGCGCATCGCCTGGGCCATGTGGGCGTGGTCGGCGGCGGTGAAGGCGGTCACGCTTCCCCCTTCTTGCCTTCCCTGATGCTGCTGATCACATCGCGGAAGTCATCGACGCCCTGGAAGCTGCGATAGACCGAGGCGAAGCGGATGTAGGCCACCTTGTCGAGACGGTAAAGCGCGTCCATGACCATTTCGCCGAGTTCGCGCGAGGGGATTTCCCGCTCGCCCAGGGTCAGCAGTTTCTGGCGAATGTGGGCGATGGCCTCGTCCACCAGTTCGGCGGACACCGGCCGCTTGTGCAGCGCGCGGCGAAAGCCTTCGCGCAGCTTGGCTTCGGAAAACTCCTCACGCATGCCGTTGCCCTTGACCACCTGGGGCAGACGCACGTCGGCGTTTTCATAGGTGGTGAAGCGCTTGTCACAACTGGCGCAGCGGCGGCGGCGGCGCACCGACATGCCATCTTCGGCCAGGCGGGTTTCCACCACCTGGGTATCGATGGCGCCGCAGAAGGGGCATCTCATCGGGCAAATTGGCAGAAGTCAGTCGGCAGTCGGCGGCAAAGGCGTAGGGGCTTTCTGCCGACTGCCGACCGCGTACCGCGAACTGTCATTTCCCATAAACCGGGAACGCGGCGGTCAGCTTGGCCACTTCCGCCTTCACCCGCGCGGTGGCCGCTTCGTCGTTGGGGGCGTCGAGCACGTCAGCGACCAGATGGGCCAATTTCTCGGCTTCCAGTTCCTTGAAGCCGCGGGTGGTCATGGCCGGGGTGCCGATGCGGATGCCGCTGGTGACGAAGGGTTTCTGCGGGTCGTTGGGGATGGCGTTCTTGTTCACCGTGATGTGGGCGCGGCCCAGCGCCACCTCGGCGTCCTTCCCGGTGAGATTCTTGGCGCGCAGATCGACCAGGAACATATGCGATTCGGTGCGCCCGGAGACGATGCGCAGACCCCGTTCGGACAGCACCTTGCACATCACCAGGGCGTTGTCCGCGACTTGTGCCTGGTAGTGCTTGAACTCCTTGCTTGCGGCCTCTTTGAAGGCCGCCGCCTTGCCAGCGATGACGTGCATCAGCGGGCCGCCTTGCAGGCCGGGGAAGATGGCGGAGTTGATCGCTTTCTCGTGTTCCGCGCGCATCAGGATGATGCCGCCGCGCGGGCCTCTCAGGGTTTTGTGGGTGGTCGAGGTGACCACGTCGGCATGGGGTATCGGGTTGGGATAGACGCCGGCGGCGATAAGGCCGGCGTAGTGGGCCATGTCCACCATGAAAATGGCGCCAACCTCGCGGGCAACCTTGGCGAAGCGGGCGAAATCGATTCTGAGGGCGTAAGCGGAGGCGCCGGCGATGATCAGGCGCGGCCGGTGTTCGCGCGCGCAGGCTTCCATCGCGTCGTAGTCGATTTCTTCCCTGGCGTTGAGGCCATAGGCCACCGCGTTGAACCACTTGCCGGACAGGTTCAGCTTCATACCGTGGGTGAGGTGGCCGCCTTCGGCCAGGCTCATGCCCATGAGGGTGTCGCCGGGCTTGCAGAAGGCCATCAGTACCGCCTGGTTGGCCTGCGAACCCGAATTGGGCTGCACGTTGGCGGCATAGTCGTGTATATCCGCGCCGAACAGCTTTTTCAACCGGTCGATCGCCAGTTGCTCGGCGATGTCCACGAACTCGCAGCCGCCGTAATAACGTTTGCCGGGATAGCCTTCCGCGTACTTGTTGGTCAGCACCGAACCCTGCGCCTGCATCACGGCGGGGCTGGTGTAGTTTTCCGAGGCGATGAGCTCGATGTGCTCTTCCTGGCGGTGGGCTTCGCTCTGGATGGCGGACCAGAGTTCGGGATCGGTGACGGCAAGGGTTTGGCTGGCGGAGTACATGAGAAAAATACCTGAAAGCGCAAAGAAGGCGCGATTTTACCTGGGCGCACCGGAGATACGAGTAGAAACAGCGTGAGCGGAAACGGCGCCCAGCGGGCATGATTGCCTGGCCGACAACACTTTCGCCCTAACGATGGAAATCCTTTACCAGGACAGCGTTCTGCTCGTCTTCAACAAACCCAGCGGCCTGTTGTCCGTGCCTGGACGCGGCCCGGACAAGCAGGATTGCCTCTCCGCCCGCGTCCAGGCGCGCTGGCCCGACGCACTGATCGTGCATCGCCTCGACTTCGATACCTCGGGAATCATGCTGCTGGCGCGCGGCGTCGACGCGCAGCGCGCGCTCAACCGCGCGTTCGAATCGCGCCAGGTGCACAAGCGTTATGTCGCCGTGGTCGATGGCGTGCTGGCAGCCGCTCCGGCAACCGATGACGGCTGGGGCCTGATCGATCTGCCGCTGAATCTGGATTGGCCGAACCGGCCCTTGCACATCGTCGACTATCAGGCTGGCAAGCCCAGCCTCACCCGCTGGCGGCCCTACCCGCCCGGCGAAGTGGGTGGCGCGCCCGCCACCCGGGTCGATCTGGAACCCGTCACCGGCCGCTCCCACCAACTGCGCGTCCACCTGCAAGCGCTCGGCCACCCGATCCTCGGCGACACCCTCTACGCCTCACCCGCCGCCCAGGCGCGCGCCGCGCGTTTGTTGCTACATGCCTGCGAATTGGCTCTGGCGCACCCGCTCAGCGGCGAACCGCTCACCTTCCGCAGCGCGCCGCCGTTCTGAAAGGCTTTGCGGTTGAAGTTACGCCGCTGGGTTCAGACCCCATTTTGATTGTTTGAAATGTTCGAACACATTGTTCACGGCGCGGTCGACAAGTGGCACGTTGTCGATGGCCTGTGCGCGCCCATCGCGAAATTTTTCGGCCAGGCCTTGTGCGTTGATGGAGACGGCGCGCTGGCCGAGTCGATTGGTGAACAGGTAAATACCTTGTAGCGGGCTGACCCAGGCCAGCTTGGCGCGTAGACGGGTGCCGTTATCCTGTTTGAACTCGATCCAGACGCCGCGCTTGAGGTGTTTGACCAGCGAGACATAATGGCTGTCGCCCTGTTCGTCCCAAGCTTCGCCGCGCACGCCGAAAATGGTGATTTCCTCAATATCCACGGATTCATCCCGCGTGGCGGCGATCTCCCGCAACAGCGCGGCATCGGGAATAATTGCGTCGGTGAGGGTCGGAATATCCTCGAAGTCTTGCGGCCTGGAAACGGGTGATGGCGGTGCTGGCGGGGCGGCGATCTCGTCGCTGGCCATGGCGAACTCGGCATCGCCTTGTTCGCCGCGGAAGCCGGCTTTCACCGCGACCGCGTGGCATTTCACCAAAGCGGAAAAGAAATCGTCACGCGCCGCTTTGCCGAGGCCGATCGCATTGATGCCACTATCCAGTTGTTTCAGAAGGCGCGGCAACAGATCGATCAATTTGCGGCGCTCTTCCTTGTCGGTTTTTGGCGACAGGCTCCAGATCAGGTCGTTCATGGTCGCCACGGCGTGCTTCCAATCCGGGCTGTTTTCGCCTTTCTCGACATGCACCCGGGCGAGCCGGTCTTCCCAGTGGCTGAGGAGAAAATCGCGGATCGGCGCGGGTGTCGGCTGATCGAGCAGGCTGCCCATGATCGCGTCATGGGCGATGACGCGCGCGATTTCGCGTTGTTCGCGATTGCGCAGGAATTGGGCGCTGCGGCTGGTGAATTCGTCGCTGACCTGTTTTTCATCGGCCTGGTAGGCTTGAAATTCATTCACCGCGTCAGCGAACACCTCCAGACCCTCGTCGAACTGGTTAAGGATGTGCTGCACGATCTCCGCGACTTTTTGATAGAGGCTGCTGTCGTGCCCTTCTTCCGGGTCCCAGCCGACCGAGGCGTCCGCCAGCAAATCCAGGAGCCGACGCGCGGGATGCGCCTTCTGCGAGAAGAATGACTTGTCGAGCATGGTCACCTTCAACACCGGAATCTGCAGGCGGCCGATCAACGCTTTCATGGCATCCGGAATGCGCTTGTCGTCAAGGATGTAGTCGAACACCAGCACCACAATATCGAGTGTCATGGCATCCATCTGCCCGAGCACCCCGGCCGCTTGCGTGTTTTTCAGCTCGCGTAGCACGTTGATATGGCCATCGGCGATCAAATCCGCATTCAACCGCCCCCTCGCCATCCCTTCCAGGTGGCCGTGCTGGAGTTGGGTGAGGGTCTGCATCACCTCCGGGTCAAGGGTCTGGCCCAGGGGTTGCCCCGCCACGACATCGGCGCTCTGGCTTCCGGGCAGGCCTGGCTGCATGGGCAAGCCAGGGAGAATGGGATTGGCAAGGCTTGTCGCCTCGCCGTGGCCGAAAACCATCAGTTGTCGCAGCATTGCGAACAAGTCTTGTCCGCCGGCATTGGCCACGCTATTTCCAGGCATAGCGCCCAGGTTGGCGGCCCCAACGGCGGGCGCGGGCGCGGCGACAGGGGGCGGCGCGGTCCGGGTTATGCCGACGCGGATGGTGGGCAACACGTCGTTCTCCACCAGATAGCGGTTGACCGCTTGATAGGCGCCGCGCACCTTGGCGGGGAAATGCTTGTTGATGCGCGTCACCAGCATCAGCTTGATCTTTATGCTGGCATTCTGGTCTTTCAGCGCGTCGAGCAGGGCGGCGCCAATCACCTCGGGCCCCAGGGGTATCTGCTCGGTCTTGAGGTCGGGCTCGTTGAGCAGCACGCCCATCCGTTTGCCCAGGCCAAACAGTTCCTCGCCACAGGTGTTGGCGATGGCGTTTGCGAGGGTGTTCGCGGCCAGTGACTCTTCCAGATCATCCGGTTCCTGCAAACTCAGGTTGGAAAGGTCCAGATCGCGGAGGCTGGAATCCTGGTGAACGCGTTGTTTGCCCTCGTTGTAACGCGTAAAGAAGTGTTTCTTGAACGCCGCGGTGATCGCGGCGCTCTTGTCGCGCGCCAGTTCCATGCTGTCCATGTACAGGATGTACATCCCTTGCGGGGGCATCATGCCGGCGAGTTCGGTCAGCTCACCGACCACTTGCGCCAAGGTTTGCGCAAGGTCTTCAGAGAGCCGCGTGGCAACCATGCCACGGCAACTATCCAGCAATGCGATTTCCGACATCAACTTATCTCCTGGCTGGGCAACAGGTCGAAATGGGGTCAGACACGATAGGCTTCCCGGCGTTGGCTGAGCTTATCGCGGGACGTTTGTCGAAGCTTAGCGTTTCTGACCCCGTTTCGACTCCGTCTTGCCCGAAAAGAACGATCGTTCTATCCTGCGTAAACCGAACGATCGTTCTTTTCCATGTCCCTGCGCGCGCTACTTCTCGACTTCAACTCCTATTTCGCCTCGGTGGAGCAGCACCTGCGCCCGCAACTGCGCGGGCGGCCGCTCGGCATTCTGCCGGTGCTGGCGGACACCACTTGCTGCATCGCCGCCAGTATCCAGGCCAAGCGCTTCGGCGTGAAAACCGGTACCAATGTGGCCGATGCGCGCCGCCTGTGCCCGGACATTGTCTTCGTGCAGGCGCGGCCGCGCGTCTATGTGGAAATGCATCACCGCCTGATGGAGGTCGTTGACTCGGTCATTGCCGTCAGCGAGGTGCTCTCCATCGATGAAGTGGCCTGCGACCTCACCGGCTCCTGGCGACAGGAAAGCGTGGTGCGCGAACTGGCGCGCACGGTGAAAGCCAAGCTGCGCGACCACGTCGGCGAAGTCCTCACCTGCTCCATCGGCGTCGGCCCCAACCGCTTCCTGGCCAAAACCGCCTCCAACATGGAAAAGCCGGACGGTCTCGTCGTCATCCACCCGGAAGACCTGCCCGACTGCCTGTTCCGGCTGCAATTGCGGGATCTCAACGGCATCGCCGACGCCATGCTGGCGCGCCTGGAGCGGCACGGCATCGGCACGGTGGAAGCCCTCTGCCGCGCCTCCCGCGAGCACCTGCGGCGGGTCTGGGGCGGCGTCGAGGGCGAGCGCATGTATGACCGCTTGCGCGGCGCGGACGTGGTGTTGCCACCCTCGAAACGCACCAGCCTGGGCCACTCCCACGTCTTGCCGCCGCATCTACGCCACGACGCGGGCGCCTTCGCGGTGCTTTCCAAACTGACCCAGAAGGCCGCCCTGCGACTACGCGCCGAAGGCTATCTGGCCGGGCGCCTGGGGCTGCGGGTGAGCTATCGCAAACATGCCGAATGGGGCGTGGAAACCCGTTTTGCGCCGATGCAGGACACCCTCGCCTGCCTCAAATTGCTCGCCGCCCTCTGGACGGAACGGCCGCGCCGCCGCGAGCCGGTCAAAGTCGCCATGGTGTTCGGCGAACTCCTCCCGTGCGGCAAAATCAGCCTGCCGCTGTTCCCCGACGGCAGCCGCAGCCCCGGCCTGGATACCGCGCTCGACCGCGTGCGCCTGAAATTCGGCGCCGAAGCGCTCTATTTCGGCGGCGCCTTCATGGCGCGGGAAGAAGCCCCCATGCGCATCGCCTTCACCCACATCCCGGACCTACGGCTGGAAGCGGATGGCAAGGCGAGGGGGCTGGACGAGCGGGCGTTGCTGGAAGTGTGAAGCAGGTTACGATCCACCCCGCTCCACCCGCCAGTCACCCCACCAGGAGATCGCCATGCGCTGGATTGCACTATTGCTCGCCGCCCTGCTCGTCAACCCCGCCTCCGCTGCCGGCCCGGAAACGCCCTGGGGGCGGGGCAAGGCGGTGGAACAAACCTATGCCAGGCAGAAGGTGGTTTATGACGTGGCGGCAAGCTCCGAAGCCGCCGTGCGTTCGGTGATCAGCCGCGCCCAGTTGTTGGTCGATTTCAACGGTAGCGACCCCTTCGAGACCAAAGTGGCCATCGTCCTGCACGGCAATGAGATTCCCTTTTTCGCCGTGAAGAACCTGGGCAAGCATCGGGATCTGATGCAACGCGCCCAGAGCGCCACCCTTTCCGGCCTGGTTGAATTCCGCATGTGCAAGCTGGCGGCGGAAGGACATGGCTTCAAACCGGAAGACATCCACGGCTTCGTCAGCCTGGTGCCGATGGCCGATGCGGAAATCGTCCGCCTGCAACAGGAAGGTTATGCCTACATGCGTTGACAGCCGACAGGCTGCTAGATAAACACCATGCTCCTGGAAGCCGAGCTTACCTGGAGCCATGAACACGGCAGCCACCGCGAACGGCTGCTCCTCGCCGACCCTGCCTTTCTCGCCGATGGCCGCTGGGCGCGGGCCGCCGGCAGGGCGGAACTTGACGCATCGCCCTGGATCACGCCCGCCGGCCTGGCGCCGCTTGGATCAAGCTACCCCAAAAGGATGACCCCCTCGTAACCACCACTGATTCATCCTAACCCTTCATGGCTCGATGAGCCGCCCCGCCCCATGAAACCGACAACGTAGGATGTGGTGAGCGGTACGTCACATATTTCACGGTAAATTAATGCCGCTGGTGCCTCAAAGCCATTGACACGTTCAGCTCTACTCCCTTTCAAACCCCTGGCTAATGAACTTCAGCGTCCGGCTGTTCTCGGTCACCGTGCGCACCACGTTGTCGGGCGCGCCGGAAGGTATCTCCGCCTCGATTTCGATGGCCACCGTTACCGTTGCGCCGACCAGGCCGGCGAGGTGTGCGATGACCTCCTCCGCAATTCGGCTGGCGTCTCGGCCGACACGGGCGGCATCCAGCACCACGGTGCCGTGGAAGCGCTTCGGCTTTGCAGCCGCGGGCGGAGGAGGAGGGACAAGCGGCGGGTTGGCGGGTGGGGCATCCCCCAATTTGACGCTTGTTCCATTCGTACCCGCAGTGGGCGTATCGGCTGCCGCGCGCTCTGCATCCATCTGCTTGAGCGCCACGTCCGGCTTCACCACCAGTTCCGGCGTATGGGCATCGGCCAGTGCCACCATGGTCCCACCGCGCAGGCCCCTGTAGCGGCCGGCATCGTCGTCATGGCTGTCAGCAAATGCGAAGCTGTCATGCCCCCAGGTCAGCAAAGCGACGCCATCCCGAATCGCATTCAACAACACCACGGAACTCTTCAGCCGTGGCAGGTAGAGATAGCGCGCGAAATCCTCGACCAACTGTTTCACCGCCACATGGTCGCCGCGCCAGAGCGGTACACGGTCCAGCTCCATGCGCAATCGTGTTGGGGCGAAGCTGGTCAGGTACAACTCATCGGTACGCAGCTTCTTGCTGGCGCGAACCGCCAGCGCATCCGTCCCGGATAGTCGCAGCGCCTCCCAGGCGACGGGCGCTTGCGGCGTGCTCTGCACCGGCACCAGCAGCCACTGGTAGGTCTCCGGCAACCGGGCCGCCACGGCACTGTCGGCCGCCGTCTTCTGGGTTTCGGCCTGGGTTACCTGAAACGGCGAGAGATTGAGATTATTCTGCTCGGCCAGGATCGACTCCCACGCCAGATGCTTGCGCGCCGCCTCATCCAGATCTTGCAAGCGGGTCTTGTCCGCCGCCAGGAACACCAGCGTATTGCGATACAAACGGGGCGTATTGCCCCGGTTTTCCAGAATCGCCTTGGCGGCCATCTCGGCGGCGCTGTTGCCTTCCTTGCTGTACGGATGGTTGACGCCCAGCACCACCAGGCGCGCGTCCAGGTCGTCCGGCACATCCGCCCCGCTCTGCGGCATCGGGTGAATGCGGGGGAAATCCCCGGTGCGCGCCAGGTCGCTCCGCAAACGTTTTTCCAGTTCGGCTGACACCTTGTCCGGCTCGCGCTTCAGTTGCTCGGCGCGGTCCTCGGCCAGTTTGGTCACCGTCGGCTGGGTCGAATACCAGTAGTGCGGCCCGTCCTGATACAGATAGGTTGCCGCCCCGGCCATGCGGCGCAGGGCATCGCCGAACACGGCGGGCGATTCGCCCGGCATCACGCAGCCCAGCTTCACACGCCGATCTTCGATGCCCTTGTGCGCGGCGGCCGTCGTTGGCGCCGAGCCCATGTAAATGGCGCGCGCCACCCGCCGGCAGGCCGAGAACTTGCCCAGATTGGGCAATTCACTGTCCAGCTTCAACGGCAGAGAGTTCGGCCCGTCGACATCCTTCTCGATCACCGGCACCCAGTTGTCCGAGAGATAGCGCGTCAATTCCGACTGCACGCGCGGGTCATCGATCGCCACGTTGCCCGGCAGGATCAGCGGGTTGCGGTCGCCTTTTTCCCAGAGGCTGTGAATCACCACCGCCATCAGGCGCAACACGCCGCGCGTGCGCTGGAATTTCACCAGCGTGGACCAGTCGGTATAGAGCCGGTCGAAGATTTCCGGGTGGATCGGATACGCCATCTTGATGCGCTGCTCGTACTCGGCTTCGCGGCACTCCGGCGGAAATTCCGCCTGCTGAGTGCGGTAGAACTCGGCGAAGGCCCGCGCCACCACGTCCCGATCCTTGAACTGGGCCGGGTCGGATAGGGGCTGAAAAAGCCGCCGCCGCACGATCTCGAAGCCTTCCTCCGCACTCGCGGGGCGCCATGAAGATTCGACACGTCCCACCACGTTGCGCAACCGGTCCAGCGCCTCGCGCCCACGCGTGCCGCCCACTTCCACATCATCGGAGTGTGAGTGGCCGGAGGTATCCGAGGCCGGCAGGCTGATTACCAGCAGGCAGTTCTTCGCCAGCTTGGCCGACTCGGTCAGCACCTGGGCGAAGGTGAATTGGGTCTCGAAGCCGCCCGCTGGAAGGTCGCTCTGGTCGTGGAGTTGGCGCGCATAGGCCACCCACTCGTCGATCAGAATCAGGCAGGGGCCGTACTCGTTGAACAGTTCGCGCAGCACATCGCCGGGGCTGGTCGCCTTCTCGTCGTCGGCCTGGATGCGGGCGAAGGCTTTCTTGCCGCCCAGTTGCCAGGCCAGTTCGCCCCACAGGGTGTACACCTTGGTTCCATCAGGCTTGACGCTGGGGGTGCTTGGAGAAATCTTGTTGCCCACCAGCACCACCCGCCGGGCGGTCGGCAGCGTGCTGGCCCCAGCAGCAGACATCACCGCGTCGATGCCGGCCAGTTCAGTCGGCGCTATGCCGGAAAACAGGTGATACAGCGCCAGCATCGAGTGCGTCTTGCCGCCACCGAAATTAGTCTGCAACTGCACCACCGGGTCACCACCGCCCACAGTCAGACGACGTACCGCGCCGACCAGCATCGCCTTCAGGCTTTCGGTGAGATAAGTGCGGCGGAAGAACTCCACCGGGTCGCGGTACTCGGGTGTGCCCTGGCCCAGATGCACCTGCCACAGATCGGCGGCGAACTCGGCCTGCTGGTAACGGCCGCTGGCCACGTCTTCGTGCGGCATCACCACTTCGCGCCAGGGCTTGAGGTTGCCGGTCACGCCGCTCTCGATGGCGGTGCCGGCGCTCTTGCGTTTCTCACCGCGCGCCTGTTCATCGAAGCGCACGCGCAGGAGTTCCGTCTTCACCTTTTCGATTTCGTCGGACTGCGGCGCCGAGACAGCAGTCAGCAGCCTCCCCGCCGAATCCAGCGCGCGGTAAGCATCATCGCTGGAGAAGGGTTCCTGGTGCGCCCATTTGTTGCGCCAGTCGCGGATTTCCGACACCAGACTGCGCTCGGCGAACCCCAGCGTCTTGCGGAACACCTCGTTCCAGGTCTCCCACATCAGCTTCAACAGCGCGGCGGCATCCCATTCGCCGATGGGCTTGCCGGCGAGGATCGGATCATCGACAAAGCCTTTCACCTTCTGCATGGAAAGGGCGTTGGCGGCAATGGCGCTCTTGATCTCGCGTTCGACAAAGGGCGCGAGGCCGGTTTTCAGGAGCTCCAGCGCCTTGCCGACGCGATCAAAGTTGGTGATGGCCATCGGCTAGTTCCCCTGAAGGTCGAGCGATTCCAAGTGCTTCATCAACGCAGGCACAGCCTCTTGGGTCGTTTTCCAGAGTACATCCAGGTCCACGTCGAAATAGGCGTGGACCAATCGATTGCGCATCCCAATTGCCTCCCGCCACGGGACCCCCGGCACGGCTTGTCGTGCCTCCGGCGACACCTTGCTTGCGGCTTCACCGATGATCTCGATGGCACGTATCAACGCGAAGCGAAGCATCTCGTCCGCATCCAGATCATCCCTTTGCCGGCCTGCGATGAAGCGCGCTATTGATCGGGTCGCATCCAGCATGTGTCCTATTCGTGTCCGGTCCTCAGGCTGCATATTGCACCTCGGCCATTCGCACAACTTCATCACGGAAGTAGCGAGACAAGTCGCCCGCCGTCCGCAAATCGACTTTCTTGCCCAGCAGTTCTGACATCTCGATCTCCATTCCAGCAATCCCAAACAGTGTTGGAATGTGCTCTGGATCGAACTCCACCAACAGATCGATGTCGCTGTCCGGCCCGGCCCGGCCCTTCAACTGTGATCCGAAGAGAGACAGACGGCGAATGTGGTGCGTTTTGCAAAAGCATGCCAAGGTCGCTTCATCCAGATTCAGGCATTCATGCATAGCGTGCTCCTCGATACTTCATTCTGAATCGAACATATCATCGGTTCTCTTGGTCGGAGTGGGCGTCTCCCGCGCCAGCCGGGTGATCTCCGGCCAGCTTTGCACCAGCCCGTTGTAAGCCATCGCCTCGTTTGCGCGTTTCTTGCGCTCGCACAGGGTGTAGAGGCGATAGCAGAGTTCGCGGGCGGTTTCGGCCCGGCTGCCGAGCTTGGTGACAATGGCCGCTGCCGCGCCTTCGCCACCCGCTTCCAGCACACGGATCAGGTGATGCACCATTTCCCAGACGGTGAGACGTGTGTCGGTTGTTGGGTCCCAATCGGCGGGGAGTTCGGCGGGTTTCAGCAGACGCACCTTGCCGGCTTTGGAAACCAGAATGCCGGCCTCGACCAGACCGGCCACGGCGGTGTTCTTGGACTTGGAAAGTTGTTCGGCGACGCCGTAATCGCCCTCGGCAAAACCGGTCTGCTCGAACCAGGTCAGCGCCCAGCGGCTGTCAGCATCGACCTCCTGTTCGGCCAGCGCTTCGTCGAGGGTCTGGTTGATCAGCGCCAGCGCGGCGCGCACGGTGATCGGTTTGCCCTCGGCATCGAGCACCCTGGCGTAGCGCGTATAGACGGCCATGCCGGGGCCGATGGCCGCCTGCGCCAGATCCACCGGGGCAATGTTGCCGGCTTGCAAATGCGCCAGGGCTTTCGGTAGTTCGGCCTTGAGCGCGGCGACGAACTCGCGGCGGGTGGCGGTGTGGGCGGTGGTGGAACGTTGGCGGCAGACGAGGACGATGCTGGAAGCGAGGGCGTTGGTGCCGGAGCCGATCATTCGGTTGCTCAGTTCGGTGCGCATCGGCCAGGTGCCGCTGATGGCAAAACCGGCTTCGATGACGGCGGCAAGAAAGGTGTCCCAGCCGGTATTCGTCGTGCCGTCAGCGCCGTCGCTCTCGGCCTGCTTGAAGGCGTAGTAGATGGTGACCGGAAAGGCCGGGTGTGCCTGCTCGGCCAGCCGATGCATGGCCTGGGTCATGCCGTCGAGGAAGAAGGTTTCGGCCTTCTCCTTGCTGCCGTGGCGGTAAGGCGTGGCAACCAGTTCCTCGGCCTTGGGCACGGCGAGTGTGGCGAATAGATCGGGGAACACGGGCTTGAGTGCACGGCGCAGCCAGACGTAGAAGAAATCCGAGAGGTCGGCGTAGCCGATGTTGTCATAGTAAGGTGGGTCTGTGGAGACAAGCTTTCCGGAACTCACGGACTGATTTTGCGCATCCGATTGACCAGCAATCCCACCTGCACACGCGGGAACCGTTGCAAGAGCCTTCCACGTCCAATCGACCATTGCCATCCAGTTGCCCGATGAATCACACATTGGATTGGCTTCTGCGTAGTCCCAAGTCATCGGGATAGCTTGTCGGCCAAAGGTGTTGCGCATTTTCTCGCCTGAACTGTGCCAGGTACAAATTCCAGTCTTTTCCAACATGGTATGAGTCTGAACGGTAGAGCGTATTTCCATCGAGGAATGAGTCTGAACGGTACAAATGGGATCGATCATTGGAGGCATGGTGATCGACATGAACGAAAAGAAGCTGGTG
>Ga0210027_1000131_pt1 | contig 80778 bp, 92 predicted proteins | sample CryGeymeta201510_FD_183978 | JGI IMG/M metagenome (GOLD analysis project Ga0210027, IMG submission 183978) | Groundwater microbial communities from Crystal Geyser aquifers in Utah, USA - Crystal Geyser metaG 2015-10 (SPAdes) (version 2) | ecosystem: Environmental > Aquatic > Deep subsurface >...
CTTCTTTTCCATTTCAAAAACCCTTGGCGTTATCTCTCGGAAACCCCCGTCGCGTCGCAAGGCATAGCTCCGCATTTTGGCGAAAAAACGAATTCTGAAACTTGGCTGCGGGACTAGGACTCGAACCTAGATACCTGGGACCAAAACCCAGTGTCCTACCATTAGACGATCCCGCAATGAATCAAAGAAGCAACCGGGGGAAACCGCGATTGCCTTCAGATATTATCACACATTTTTAAGAAATGCATTTATCGATCGGAGCGAGGGTCGCTCCGCTTCCGCATACTAGTCAATCTTTCCTTTTATTTATATTTTTCCACTGGAAAACCAAGATTTACCCATTCCTGCTCGGTAAAATGTTTGCCAAATGGAGCATTACCTGTTGTATACACGTAGAACACTGCCGCAAAAAGTGCCGAAACAAGGAGTAATGCCAAAGTATTGAGCACAATTCCGGTTATCGCAAGCCATTTCTTGTTTGAACGAACCCCGATAATGCCAAACACAAATCCCGAGAAAAAGCAGAGCATCGCGACAAATCCGTTCAGAAAATACGCCCCAACGCCAAAGATAAACAGCGGGATGGACACTATCGCAACCCAATTCTTGCGTGTTACTTGAACGCTCTTTGTGTTGATAACGCCAGTAACTCCACTGTGTGCCATGGCTACTTCAATTTCGGATGATAGCCACCCACGCGCGAGAAGCGTTGCGCGTAATGATTCGGGGGTCGTTCGTACTCGAATTTCAGCATCAACATATCGTTGAAGCGCTTGCGCCGCCTGCTCCGAATCTTCCGGCGCCATGCCAATCGCCGCGACTCCTTGTCCGACAGACGCGGCATTTTGTATCCTATCAAGAATAATCGATTCGAGTATTTCCCCGTTTTCTTTGGTAACCCCGGAAATTGAAAAATTATCTTCATTGAGCCGACTGCTCATGTCGAATGTGAAAAATCGCTGCGGTTTCTTTATTGGCAATCCATTTTTGTCCGTCCTTTTTGACACGAGGTTGATATTAACTTCGCCAAGCCCAAATATCATGTCAAAGAAATCTTGGTGAAAATTAACCAGCACTATGGCGGAATACTGAGTATCAATATTCTTCCGCTGTTGGAAAACACCGCTTGCTTGTAATGTATGTTGCCCAATCGCAAACGTAATCTTCTTGCGCTTATACAGCATATAGACAGGCAGAATCGGGAGCGCAAATAGGAGGTCGGGAAACCAGTACCCAAACAAGAGTCCGATAATTGATACAGTAATAATGATGATAGGGTACTTAAACACCCACAACAGAGTGATCGGATATTCCCGTTCGGTAATGACTCGAGAAGCGCGTGGCGCCGTCATTCGACCGCTCTCCGCTTGAGAAATTTCTTGGGGAATGTCTCGCACCGAAACTGGCGAGTCAAACAGCCGAAATGTGTCGTCAATGTCACTTTGTTGCCAACCAGCTTGAAAAAGCGCGCCGACAATATTCACAGACAAAGAGATTGTGTTAATTCTTTGTGCGATCCACGCGCATCGAAAGATTCAATGTTCTCGCAAGGAAAGCAACCATTCGTACGCTTCTTTCTCATCGGCAAACCAGCGAAGATTCTTTTTTGCGGAAGTGGCAATAAAGTTTGCCGCGACTTTCATAAGTAAATTATCTCCAACAACCGCCCAGTTCTTGAGTTCCTCCATTCGCACGATCTCTCCCGCTTTTCTCCGTTCTTTCGATGAGAAAAACCGATATTGTCTTTTGTTAAGACGAGTATCGACAAGCACATTCACCTGTTTCCTACCAGACTCGCGCACCAGCCGTTTGATCTCGCTTATCGCCATATCCGCAATTTTGAGACTAACATCGCCTTTCGGTAAATTAATGTATTTAACATGAAGGATGTTATTTTCATCCAAAAAAATTTCAGTTTCTCCCTCTTGATCTTTAATAATAGGCATTTTCTTAAGTAAAAGCGGCGTGTACCATCATTAGCTGATTATTTCGCAACCAGTAACTTTCATAAGTGCGAGTTCAAGTGAAAGCTGAGGTAAATACGCATAACGCATCTGGTCGTAAGCAAAGAGAAGCTCGTTCAAGACAGGTGAGGCAATCTTCGCGCCATTCTTACCAGCGAGCTCTTTCAAAAACGCAAATTCTTCGGCGGTGAACTCTTCTTTAATGCGCGACTCCATGTCTTTTGCAAACCGCAAAAGCAAGATCGTACGCACTTTATGCAAAATAAGTTTCAGAAAAACGCGCATATCGATATTCCCCTCCGCCGCGGAGCTAATCGCTATAAGTCCCTTATTTGTATCGCCATCCCGAATCGCCGTGATGAAGTCGTTGATGAGAGTATTGCGCGGAGCGCCGGTAATTTGCTCAACCTCTTCGAGCGAGATCTTTTTGTCGGCGGAAGAGCTGATGACCTTTTGCAAAATTCCCTGCGTATCGCGAAACGACCCCTCGCCGAGAAACGCGATAAGGTCGGCCGACGATGACCCAAGTGAGAAACCTTCTCTTTCCGCGATGCGGAGCACAAGCTCGCGGAGTATGTTTTGTGTCGGACGTTTGAAGGTGAAAGCCTGACAGCGTGAAATGACCGTTTCAGGAATCTTGTTTTGTTCAGTAGTCGCTAGAATGAACACAACGTATTCCGGCGGCTCCTCGAGTGTTTTCAAAAGCGCATTGAACGCTTCTTTGGTAAGCATATGCGCTTCGTCAATGATGTAGACCTTGAATTTGGATTCGAAAGGAAGAGTGCGCACCGATTCACGCAGTTCGCGGATATCATCAATCCCCCGCCGTGAAGCGGCATCGATTTCATAGAGGTCGGCATTGGAACAGCCGATCTCGTGTGCGAGAATGCGGGCGACGGATGTTTTGCCCGTACCGCGGCTTCCCGCAAAAAGGTAGGCATGGGCAAGGTTACCCATCTTGATTGCGCCCTTGATGACATTGACGACATGATCCTGCCCAATCACGTCATCCCATGTTTGTGGACGATATTTGCGATAGAGTACAAACTCCGACATAGCTGGCATTATACCAGAACAACCCTCGACAAAGAAATACGATGGCATGTTCCCTCATTGCGGATTGCGTGCCATATTCATTCGCCGCCGTTATATCATACTGCGGCAAACCCTCGTGGCAAACAAAAAAGCGCCGCGCTTTATCCGCGAGGCGCTTGTTGTTTTTGCGCAAACAGAAACGATATTTAATCGCCGTAAAGTTCTTCATCGGTGCTCCCGGCACCGGCGGCAATGCACGCCATACAGTAGCATTCTTGCGCTTCAATACCGCAACCGGTACATTTTGCTTTTTCCTCTTCCATACTCTTTTGAGTTGAAATGTGGTTAAACTAATAATACTGCTCACTTACTTCTGCGCTTTTTTCAACGCAACTTTTGCCGAATGATTCGTAGCCGGTTTCTTGATTGTTTTTTTCGGCGTTGCCTTGAAATTGCGGCTGATCGAATCCCAATGTCCTTTGAGCTCCTTTATTATTCCTTCGAGTTCTTTCTTGTCCGCGTCTTTTGCCATTTTATATTTTCCGACAACATTATCAACAATTTTGTGATAACGTTCCTCGTCGATCTCCTTGAGTTTTTCAATCTCATCAAGCACCTCGCCCTTCACCTTGAGCATCCACCCTTTCACCCTCTTGCGATTCTTTGCCGCATCTTTGCCATAGAGAAAATATCCACCGGCCGCGATCGCAGCAGCGGTAGCAAGAATCTTCAATCCTCCATGCGTGTTTTTTGTTGTTTTTTTCGACATAACCGTTTTAAAAAAATGAACAAACTATTAATAAAAACTAAGGCTCGTTCTTTGTGCTTTTGTGTGACCGTCGACGTGGCGCATATTCCCGCGCCTTGATAAACGAAACGATCACATGGAACAATTTGGTCAAACCGGCTTTTATGCTGGTGCGTACCATCTCGGTATCGTCAGCAAAATTCCTGCTTTCTTTGCTAACCACCTCTGAAATGTTGCGAATATCCTTCAAGATAAGGACGATGTAAATGAGCGCAACCGTAATAAGCACCGTTACAATCACCACCGCAATCGTTGTGATAAAGAAAAAGATGTCCAACTGCATAATGCTTGTCATGCCGATAGTATAATACACAACATTTCCCACGCAAGCCGTTTTCCCCCCATGTACACTTTTTGAAAAAAGAAAAACAGGGGCGTTTCCACGCCCCTGTCACGCACACCCCTATGATCTTTTATGTAGTACATTTCGTCCCCGCTCGAGGAAACGACAATGAGTCGCGCCACCGCTATAGCCATCGACTCCATCCATATCTCCGTAAAAATATGGTATCTTCCCTCATCCGCGAGTTTTTGTGAAAGGGTGTTCAAACGTGGGTCATCCTCGTGGAATGGCACGCGATTCCATACCGGAAGTTTTTTTTGCGCTCGATCAATATCGTTCCAAAATATCAGTGCGGCGAAAATGACAATCCCGCAGATAATCCCGGCGTGATGATCGCCATATGCTTCAATTACCGTAATAGAAATAAGCGAGTAACACACAGAGAACACACAGAGAACGGCGCCCGCGGCAATACCAACCATAACCGCCACCGTCTTCACCCATGCAAAAAAAACTGGATGATGATAGATCAGCTTCGCTAAACACTCCATCCACAAGCCCGCCATCGATTATGTTCACAACGCGCTGGGGTATGATTTCATACCCCGCTTCAACGATCATCTCCTTGATCGTTTCTTCGGGTGTCTTTCCTTGCGCGCCAACAATCGAGATTGATTGTTGTTCCATAAAACTCCTCCGTCTCTTGAGAGAACTGCGGTTTATGTTCTCAGTGTTTTATATCACAAATGAAGTTTTTGACAATACGATCGGCATCGTCTGCGTTATGCGCCTGCATGAGTGCCATCCGTAGCTCTTTTGCTCCATTGAAACCCGACACATAAGCCCTGTAATGTTTTTTTATAACGGAAAAGTTCTTCATTCCGGCAAACATCTCTTCAAAAAGACGAGTGTGCTCAAGCATAACACGAAGACGTTTTTCGAGCGGGATCGTGTCAGGTGAAGCGCCCTTGTCAAAGAACCATGGATTCCCGAACACGCCACGCCCTACCATAACCCCGTCGGCTCCACTCAACCTTGCTTTTTCGATCCCGTCTTCAAGGCTTGCCACATCGCCATTACCAATGATAAGCGTGCCGCTTTCGCGGGCAATATCGACGACACGCGCAATATCGTCCCATCGCGCGGGAACCTTTGACATCTCCTTTCGTGTTCTACCGTGTACGATGAGTGCGGCGGGTTGTTCTGCTAAAAGCACCATGATCCACGTATTTATTTCATTTTCCCGATAACCAAGTCGTGTCTTTACTGATACCGGCAAATCCCCCGCGCCGCGTTTTGTTTCACGGATGATTGCCTGAGCGCGAGCAGGGTCTTTGATGAGCGCGGCGCCAGCGCCCTGTTTCTCAACGCTTCGGTCGGGACATCCCATATTGATATCAACTCCATCAAAACCAAGCTCGGCAATCAATTGCGCACATTGATAAAAGTGGAGGGGATCGGAACCAAAAAGCTGCGCCACGATCGGACGTTCCGCCTCGGAATAGCGAAGATCGCTGGAAAGAATTTCACGTCCTTCCGAGAGAAGCCCGGCGCAGGAAACAAATTCGGTATAAAAAACATCCGGACCTCCGTTCAGCTCACCGTGCCGGCTATATCGCGCAATAATGCTCCGAAACGCGGCATCGGTAACATCCGCCATCGGCGCAAGCGCAAAGAACGGCTTTCTTAATTGTCCCCAAAAACCCGCATTCATTGCAACAATGACATCCTACTCTCTGAAATCCCCTTCCGCAAATTCGATAGACTGCCCTTCATGAACATCTCCGCTGATCATCTTTTCCGCAATCGCCTGTTCGACATATTCCTGTATGGCACGATTCATAGGTCTCGCTCCAAACGCAGGATCGTATCCCTGTCCCGCGACATAATCAATGAGCGGATCATTGATTACAAGATTCAAGCTTTGTTCTTTGAGGCGTGCCCTGAGCTTTCGAAGCATAAGCTCAGCGATGGTGCGCAGTTCCGCGCGATTAAGCGGACGAAACACGATTACCGCATCGAAACGATTCAAAAACTCTGGACGAAACATTCCTTTTTGAATGATCGCGTCAACGAGGACACGCTTAAAATCAATCGCGAGCGAAGGTTTTTTTGCTTCTTCCCAAATCAGATCACTCCCAGCATTCGATGTTGCGATAACGATCACGTTGCGCGCGTTCACACGCTTCCCTTTCATGTCAGAGAAAAATCCTTCATCAAGCACTTGCAGAAAAAGGTCCAGCACGTCCCGATCCGCTTTCTCTATCTCATCAAGCAAGAGCACGCCGTACGGCTTTTCTTTAAGCATCTTCACAAGTGTGCCAACCTTCCCGTCCTCAAACGAACCGGTGAGACGAGAGAGCGCGTCTTTGCCTTGATATTCCGACATATCGATCCGTGACATGGCATCTTCGTTTCCGAAAAAAACCTCAGCGAGCGACTTCGCCGTTTCCGTTTTCCCCACCCCGGTCGAACCAAGAAAGAGGAACGACCCTATAGGGCGCTTCACGTTGCGAACTCCCGCCCGCGCGCGCCGCATCGCGCTCGCAACCGCTTTAACCGCTTCATTCTGGCCGACAACGCGTTGATGGAGTATCTCTTCGAGACGCATGAGGATATCCCTTTCGTCTTCGCGTATATCACCAACGGGAATATTGGTCTTGTCGCGTATAAAAGCGAGTATGTCATCTTTCTCAACAAAGAATTTCTGACGGGAGACTAAAAGTGGAACGACCTCCACAACAATGTCGATCGCCTTGTCGGGCATAACACCGTTCACGATATAATTCTCAGCGCTAATGACAACCTCTTCGACCGCCGGATAGGTAAAGAAAATATGATTCATTTTTTCAAGCTCGGCGGCGACTCTCCGAACAACGCGTACTGTTTCGTCATGCACCGGCTCTTCCATGATGACTTTCTCGAAGCGCTGAGTAATGATCGGATCTGTTTCCAAAAATTGATGGTATTGTTCTTTGTCGCTGAGTGCAATGATCTGAACATACGGAGACCCAAGATATGAATCAATCAAAGAGAGAACTTGGACACCAAGCTGTCGCGCGTTCAAAATAAAGCCGGCAAAATCATCGAACGCGAGGATGATATTCCCCGCCTTGATTAACTCGGTGAACATGTGGAGCAGTCCTTGTTCAAATTCGCCTTTTGTTCTCATGCCGGAAGTGAAGCGTACCGTATTAAAGAGAATTATTTTTTTGCCGCGCAAAGCGGGATCGATATGCCCTTTCGCGATGCGTTGCGCAAGCAAACGTACCACATCAAGTTTCCCAACACCTTCTTCCCCGATAAGTATTGCGTTCGCTTCTTTTGCGCGCGCAAGAATGATCTTGATTTGTTCGACAATGCCCTCGTTCTTTAAGGAAGTGACACCATATGACCCACGCGTAAAACCGGTGATCTCGTTGCCGTAGCGCGCGAGCATAAAAGCATACCCATATGCCCACTCCGAGCCAATGCCCGGTATTTTCTCAAGATTCACGCGCGACCACCATCGTTCTTTTTGCTTCGCTATTTCGTTCTCTTCGATAACCCAATCCGTAGCCCCGACAACATCTTTCTCTTTTATTCCGGCACGAAAGAGAAATCCGGCAAACCCTTCGTCCGCGCGATAAAGAAACGATATGAGGTGCGCCAAGGTAAACATCGTTTGCATATCAAGCGACGGCAAGAATGGAACAACGTGCGTTTTTTCACGGATCAGATTTCCAGCAAACTCTGAGTCAATGCCACAGCGAAGCATAATTTTCCGTCCCGCGTGAGAAGCGAGGAATGCTACAGTGATATCTTTTCCTTGCCCGCGCTTGAGTATCCGCACAACCTCAAAACTCAGAAGATCGGCCTCGTCTCTCGTTTGCTTGCCGGAAAGGTCGAGTTCTTTTTCTTTGAAGTAATACGATCGGAAGAATGCCTCGAGTAGATACACGCATAACCACAGCGATAATAACACAAGAGCGGCTCCGGCTGACTTTACTCCAAAAGCTTTCAGAAATTGCACTACTTGATTGTTGAACGGAACCATGCTGAGCATGATGAAGACCATGCCGTCGGCAATGGCAACAAGGATAATGACGATCCCAACCGTGCCGTAAATGCGATGCCGCGTTTTATGGGAAAGGAACTGTTCAATGGCAAGAAGCGGGTAAAGCCTGCTCTTTTTTATATTGATGCCTTGTCGTGCATTCATGAAATAATGAGAAACAGCCCTCCTCCAAATAACACTGAAATCAAAACGGGCATCAGTGTCCAAACACAGAATAAAATAATCCCCGCAAAAAATGTCACGACTATTGCGCACATACCGATAATGATCAAGGTTGCTTTCATGAGGAAACCGACGCAACGCATAATGATATTCACCAAAAAAGTAGAAAGATACTCGCCCGGATTAAAGCCGGAGTGTTTTTTTTCTTCACCAAGGCGGCGCCACCGATCAAAGAGTGTCATCGTAAGGGTCGGTAAAGAAAATAAGTGATAAAAAAACCACAAAAAATTTCTCCACACGCCGAAAATATCCGCATACGCTCTTCCGTAATGCCAGACGATGTATTGTCCGAGTATGGTTACAAATATCATATAGTGAGCAGATATTCATTATACATCAAACAAGCGCTTCGCGCTTCGAGTTTTTCACACCATCGCGTCAATATCTTACAAAGCGGCGGCTATTTGAATTTAAAGATCACTTTGTTGTCAAAACGCAAGTCGATATAATCAAGTTCATCCCATGCAATAGTGCCTTCTGTGGCTATTTTTTTCTCAACCGCGGCTTTCAGCCCATAGAAGATAGTCGGAAAATCTTGATCGAGATCAAAAATTATCATTCCGGCACGCTCGAGAAAAAGTTCGCCTTTTCCTGAAACATCTACAAAAAATGACCGCGTCTTAAGTTTTAACCGATCAAGCATTTCTCTCAAATGACGAATACGATCGACATCACTCGCTCCAAGAAAAGATTTACCGATAGAGATATCATCGACCGACATAGCGCCAATGGCAGTGTGCAGAGACCCGTAAAATTCAAAATATACACCCGGAGAAATCCCCGGAGCTTGGGCGAATACAAAACCAACGGCATCGATGAAGTAGCACGGGATGAAAACGCCGCGTTCACCTTCGGGAGGAAAACTGCCACACCAGAGCGCGTACGGCGTTCGTTCACTTACCGTGACCGTAAGCGCGGTGGCTCCGGTAAGTCTGACCGTGACGGAATTGACGCGCTTGAACGTATCCATGATCAATCGCTTGAGCATCCATCGCGGATAGATCAAGATATTGTCTTTCGGAAACAGAAAAAAATATGACCCGTCGATCGTCTTTCTAACAAGTGCAGAGAGTTCGGCCGCCTCAATCGCGCTATTTCCTTGTATCGTCACCTCCGCGATACGCACTCGCTCGCTATGAGTTGCCCACGACAAAAGCGCCGTGAGCATGAGAAAAGAGAGCAGGAGCAACCCGCCCTTTATCCCGAGATCCTTTCTTCTTTTTCTGATTACTCTTCGCGACCTCACGGTAATGGCAGGTTAGCGTTCAAAAATCCTATTTTTATACGATAACATCTTTCCCCATGTACCGCCGAAGCACCTCCGGAACGACAATCGCTCCATCCTCCCTCTGATAGTTCTCAATGATAGAAATAAGGATGCGCGGCGTAGCAACAGCCGTGTTGTTGAGTGAGTGAACGAAACGTAATTTTCCGTTTTCATCACGATACTTTATATTGAGCCGACGTGTCTGAAAATCATGAAAATAAGAAGATGAGTGCGACTCGCGATACTTGCCATCCGAAGGGACCCATACTTCAATATCATATTTCTTGACCTGCCCAAGCCCGAGATCGCCGCCGCAGTTCACCACAACCCGATACGGTAAACCGAGCGAGACAATCAGATCTTCGGCGTTCGCGGTGAGCTCTTCGTGGAACTTCACACTCTCGACATGGCTCGCTTCGCACAGAATGACCTGCTCAAGCTTGAAAAATTCGTGTACGCGGTAGAGACCTTTTGCGTCCTTGCCATGACTCCCCGCTTCCCGACGAAAACAAGGGGAAAAGGAAACGAACTTCTTCGGAATATCTTCTTTTTTAAGCACGTCACCCATAAAATATCCCATGGTCGCGACCTCGGCGGTTCCGGCGAGATAATCTCCATCCTGAGTTTTATAAAGATCGTCTTCTCCTTGCGGAACATACCCGGTACCGAGTAACTGTTCCCGCCGCACCATTGAGGGGACGATCATCGGCTGGAAACCTCGCTTCATTAAAAGATCGAGTGTGTGGTGCCAAAGCGCGAACGAAAGAAGCGCGCCATCATTTTTTAAAAAGTACCCGCGGAATCCGGAGACTTTGGTGCCACGTTCAAAATCGACCATGTCGTGTTTTTGCATCAAATCAATGTGGTTTTGCGGCGCGAATGAAAATGCAGGAATGTCACCCACCACCCGAAGCTCTTGATTGTCGGCATCGCTCACGCCCTCCGGAACGGATATGTCGGGGATATTGGGCACTTGGAGCATCAAAGATTGCCACCGCCCCATAATATCCTTTAGTTGCTCTTCTTTTTTCTGAAGATCCTCTTTAAGATTTTTCATGGCGCCAATCAACGCGGAGCGCGCGGAATCATCGGTAATAGCGCTTATTTTTGTGGTCGCCTCATTTTGTCGTGCCCGCATCTCCTCAACATCAGTAAGTAATTCCCGGCGCGTATCGTCAACGCGCAAAAGCTCGCCAAGATCAAAATCAATATGCTTTTTTTTAGCGCCTTCGCGAATGAATTCCTGATTGTCTCGTATGAATTTTATATCCAACATATATTTATTAAGCTTTTATTTTACCAATAAATGGTAAAATGAACAAATGAATGACACCATACGCGCATTATCTCGCAAAACGTTTCCCCCGCTCCTTTCGGAAATGAACGATCCGCCCAAACAACTGTTCGTCCGCGGCGTACTTCCCAGCCCCGACACACCGCTCCTAACTGTCGTCGGTTCACGAAAATATTCATCCTATGGAAAAGAAACATGCGAAAAAATAATTGGTGAACTTGCGGGAAGCGGCATTGCGATCGTCTCCGGTCTCGCGCTCGGTATCGACTCAATCGCGCACAAAGCCGCCCTCGACGCGGGACTGTCAACCATTGCGATTCCCGGATCGGGAATCACTCCACAAGCGCTCTACCCGGCGAGCAATCGTTCGCTTGCGGAACGCATTATTGCCCAAGGTGGAGCGCTTCTCTCGGAATTTGAGCCGGACTTTCGCGCTACCGTATGGAGCTTTCCTCAACGCAATCGGATCATGGCGGCAATCTCACAAGCGACGCTCATCATCGAAGCGGAAGAATTGTCGGGAACTCTCATCACCGCTCGCCTCGCGCTCGAATACAACCGCGACGTGTACGCGATTCCCGGATCAATCTTCTCCGCCGGCTCGCGTGGCACCAACGAACTCATACGCAACGGCGCGCTTCCGGTCATTTCGGGCGATGACATCATCCGCGAATTCGGATTGTCAACTGAAAAAACATCACACGAATCATTACTGCTGCCTATTGAGGAACAAGCTATATATGAATTGATCGCCGAACCACGGAGCATTGACGAGGTTGCGCGCGCGCTCGGTCTTCCCGTGTCAAAAATAAGTATCTCTGTTTCTTCGATGGAGATAAAGGGGGTCATTAAACGGCATGGCGAAAAAATTCGCCGAGCGCGGAGTTGAAATTCGTCTTTGTCACCGATCAAAACAAATATTTTTTGTAGAAAATTTTTGTCACACAAATCTTGTATTTGCAAAAAATATGTATCTCTGGTACTAATAGGCAACATGAAACTTGTTATTGTCGAATCGCCGGCGAAATCAAAAACAATAAAAAAATATCTCGGGAAAGATTACATAGTGAAAGCAAGCCTCGGCCACATCAGAGATCTTCCGAAGAGCAGTAAGGCGGCAATCGATATCGAAGCGGGATTTGTCCCGCATTATGTCGTGTCGGAAGGAAAAGAAAAAATTGTAACGGAACTTAAGAGTCTCTCAAAAAAAGCAACGGAAACGATCATCGCGACCGACCCCGACCGTGAGGGTGAAGCAATCGCGTGGCACATCAAAGAAGCATGCGGACTCAAGAAACCAAAGCGGATCGTCTTTCACGAGATCACCAAAAACGCGGTGCAAGATGCCATCACTCACCCGCGGATGATAGATGAACAGCTCCTTAAGGCTCAAGAAGCGCGGAGGGTTCTTGACCGGCTCTTTGGATATGATCTCTCTTCACTCATCTGGAAAAAAGTCAGGTATGGGCTATCGGCCGGCAGGGTTCAATCACCGGCGTTGCGGATCATTATGGAACGTGAACGAGAGATCCGCGCGTTCAAACCTGAAGAATATTGGACACTTCGCGCGACACTTGAAACACAAAGAAAGGATTCGATCGAATTCACCTGTGTTGAAGAACCACGAGAAGAAAAGGAAACCGAGCGAATACTCGCCGCGGGACGCTCTGGCGAGTGGTTCGTTGCAAGTATCAAGGAAACTGCCGCAAAACGAAGCCCGCGACCTCCATTCATCACCTCAACACTTCAGCAAGCGGCAAGCACGCGTTTTGGATATTCTCCGGCACGAACAATGATGTTCGCACAACGTCTTTACGAGGCGGGACACATTACCTATATGAGAACGGATAGCACTATTCTGAGCAAGGAGGCACAGGCGGCGATTATCAAGGAGATCGAGAAACATTACGGAAAAGAATATGTTTGCCCCCGCGTATATAAAACTAAAAGCAAGTCGGCGCAAGAAGCTCACGAAGCGATCCGCCCCTCGGACGCGAGCGTGAGCGAAGTCGGCGCGGCGATCGAACAAAAAAGACTTTATAAGCTTATTTGGCAAAGAGCGATTGCTTCACAAATGAGCGACGCGGAAACACTCAAAACAAAAGTGATCGCGAACATAAAGAACGGCACGATCCCCGACTTTGCCACAAACGGTATGCGCGTACTCTTTCCCGGGTGGCTTGCCGCGGACTCCGGCTCGCACGAAGATGATGTCGTTCTACCAAAGTACTCCGATGGAGAAACGCTTCATTTGAAAGACATCAATTCTGAACAAAAAGAAACTCAGCCGCCAGGGCGCTACAGCGAAGCGGGGCTCATTAAAGAATTAGAGAAGCGCGGTATCGGACGCCCGAGCACTTACGCGCCGACGATCAAAACGCTTGCCGATCGTGGCTATGTCGAAAAAGAAGGTCGCACGCTCCACCCGACCGATACGGGAGACGTTGTCAGCACGTTTATCGAAGAGAATTTCACCGAATACATAAGCGATTCGTTCACGGCAAAAATGGAAGACGAGCTCGACCTCATTGCGCAAGGAAAAGCCGAATATGAAAAGACGCTCACGAATTTTTATCAACGGTTCTCGAAAGATGTCGCGTCGAAAGACGCGATCGAGAAGTTGACCACCCTTGGCGAAGCCGATCCGTCAATCAAGTGTCCCGTCTGTGGCGGAGTAATGGTGATTAAACTCGGCCGATCGGGAAAATTCTTGAGTTGTGCGCGATTCCCTGATTGCGACGGCGCGCGAACGGCTAGCGGTGAGGCGATGGAAGGACCGAAAGAAACAGGGGAAGACTGCCCTGACTGCGGAGGGAAGCTCGTTGAGCGTACCGGAAAATATGGAAAATTCATCGCATGTGGAAATTATCCAAAATGTAAATACGTGAAGAATGAAGATAAAAATGGTGCCCCTCTCAACACCACCGGCATAAAGTGTCCGGAATGCGGCAAGGGTGAGCTTGCCGAGCGAAAAGGACGCTTTGGGGTATTCTACGGATGTTCAAACTATCCGAAGTGCAAATTTGCAATCAAGGCAAAACCAACGGGAAAAAAGTGCCCGCACAAAAAAGACGACGGGAGCGTATGCGGCACGCTTATGATGGAGGGAACGAAAACGATTCCCGAGCGGTGCAGTGACAAAAATTGCCCCAATCACAACCCCCATAAACGGAAGGAGTAAAAGATCGTTGCAAGACATCGCCCTTGCGAATCTTGTTTTCAGGCGGTATTTCTAGGTATGCCCTTTACATATGAGAGCACGCATATTACCATGGAAATAATGCCAAGCGTCAAGGAAATAACAATCCTCATGAAAGTGCCAACCGAGGAAGATACCGCGATCATCACAAAGGCGTACTATTTTGCCGAACAAGCGCACGAGGGACAAAAGCGGCTGACCGGCGAACCGTTCTTCTATCATCTTTTTGAAACAGGAAAAAATCTCGCGGTATTTGGCGTTGATGCGCGTACGATTGTCGCCGGACTTATTCATGACACGCTTGAAGATGGCAAAGCGAGCGCCGAGGAGATAGAGAAACAATTTGGAGCAGAAGTATTGTTTCTTGTCGAAGGAGTCACTAAACTCGGGAAACTCAAATATCACGGGATTGAACGACACGTTGAGAGCTTACGGAAGCTCTTTATCGCGACCGCGCATGATGTACGGGTGATCATCATTAAACTCGCCGACCGCCTGCACAATATACAGACTCTCAGCGGGCATACCAACCACGAGAAACAAAAACGGATAGCGCTTGAAACTCTTGAAATATACGCACCGATCGCACACCGACTCGGTATGGGAAAATTGCGCGGCGAACTTGAAGACGGCGCGTTCCCGTTTGTGTATCCTAAAGAATACGAAGAAGTGAAAACTCTTCTTAAACAGCGGAGCAAAGTCGATGAAAAATATCTCAACAAAGTACACCGCTCAATTCAAAAAGAAATCTCAAAGCAAAACATTAGAGACAAGGTGATCAGAACTGACCGTCGCATCAAACGCATTTACAGTCTGTATAAAAAACTTTTGCGTTATGATATGGATATTGAAAAAATCCATGACATCGTCGCGTTACGGGTGATCGTTGCCACCATCGAAGACTGTTATCGTATCCTCGGGGTCATTCATGGCATGTGGCGTCCTCTCCCTGGAAAGATCAAAGATTATATCGCTGTCCCAAAGCAAAACGGTTACCAGAGTCTTCATACCACCGTGTTCACCGGAGATGGCGGGATGGTCGAGATACAAATTCGCACCGAAGAGATGCATAACGATGCCGAATACGGAGTTGCCGCCCATGTGTTATATAAAGATGGTTTGTTCACACGCATCAAAGGAGGCAACCGCAATGTATTTAAGAAAAAACCGCGTTGGGTGACACAACTGCTTGAATGGCAAAGTAAAACATCACGACCGGATGAATTTATTGAAACACTTCGAGTTGATTTCTTTCAAGATCGAGTATTCGTATTCACCCCTAAGGGAGATGTTGTCGACCTGCCCGACGGATCGGGGGTCATTGACTTTGCGTACGCCATTCATTCTGATATCGGCAACCACATATCCGGAGTGAAAGTCAACGACAAATTCGTATCACTTGACACCAAACTCCGCACCGACGACATCATTGAAATCGAAACAAAAAAAACGAGCCGACCAACGGCAAAGTGGCTTGAATACGCAAAAACAACTCTTGCAAAACGACATATTAGAAGTTTGTTGTCCGAGACAGACGCGCAACAAGAGAAAAAACTTTTCAGCCGGCGGTTTAAACGGAAAAATTCTTGATAAAATAGAGTTCATTATTATCATCTTCTTCGTTTTTCTTCATCACCTGCTCCACATCGGAGGCGGACGCAAGCGTCACTTCGTCACTTGTTCTTTCGAGTGCGCTGTCGCCGCCCCGCGCCAATAGTGACGCTTTCCCTGGCTGTATCGCAACCAGAATATTCCGAAGGTCATCCTCTGAAAAAAAATCAATGGTAATCTTGCCACCGACCTCTTTTTGGTCAATATATACTCGTGTTCCCAACTCTTCAGAAAGTCGTTCTTCCATCTCTATAATCTCGGGATCAAATGTTCGATCCTTCTTTCTCACCTTATCGTAAGCAATTCGCCGCGCGATCCCTTCCGCGTCGCGCACCGTCAGCCGCTTAAGAGTGATCTCTCTGAAAAGCGTCATTTGCTCATCCGGTCTATCGACAAGCATCATAATGGGACGGGCATGCCCTTCGGTGATTTTACCGCCGGAGATCGCCTGCAGAATATCCTCCGGCAAGGCAAGGAGTCTGAGACTGTTGGAAACATACTCGCGACTCTTCCCTACTTTTTTTGCAATTTCGATGTGTTTGAAACCAAACTCATCAACAAGCCGACGAAACGCGCGCGCGCGATCAACCGGATTGAGATCCTCGCGCTGAAGATTCTCAATGATCGCGATCTCGAGTTTCACGCGGTCATCCTGTTCGCCCGATCGTATGATCACCGGGATTTGAAGAAGCCCCGCGATCTTCGACGCGCGAAGCCTCCGCTCTCCGGCGATCAACTCATACTCGACAGCAAGTCCTCCATCCTCTTTTTCTATTTCTTTACGCGTCACCACAAGCGGCTGAAGCACTCCGTACTGTTTTATCGAATCTGCAAGGTCAATCAAACTTTCCTCATTGAAATCATGCCGTGGCTGGAACGGATTCGGTTTTATCTTGTGCGTTTCTATCCAAAATATTGAATTGTTGTAAAAATCAGACATGTTTTTTATTGTAATGAAAAATGTGCGTTAATTTTATCATAAAAAAAGATTCGAGGCAAAAGCGAGGATGAGATTGCACAATATTCAACGATACCCACTACGACGATTGACATAGCACAAGTAAATTGTATACAATCACCAATATTTGCACTTAATTAATTTTAACCTCGCAAAAAAGAGAAAACGCCAATGTAAGAGTGCCGGAGGACACCAAGAGAACATCCACCAACACACCAAGAAGTTAAAAAGGAGCGAGGGAAATGAGTACGACGCTAGCAATGCCCAGGATGGGAGCGGCGGTAGAAGTGACGCTCAATCTCGCGGAGAACGTTTCCGTGAGACAGAGTTTTCATCCCACTTATTTCAAGGAGGGAGAGCTGGACCCAGCCATTGAGAGATTCGCGATTAGTGTCCATAGAGCGCTAATCTGCGCCCAGCAGTGCGACGGGCCGATCTACCGCGGTAGCACAAATACCGATGGCGAACTCGCCGTGCGCGCGAGGATGAGAGCCGCGGCCCGAGCCTCCATTCCCATGCTCCAACGAAGGAGCAAGGAACTCGTCAATGGGGAGTTCGTCTTCACATGCGAGCAGAAGGATTGCTCGCGGCACCCGGATATCGGCGGCAGATGCGAATGGGACGGTGACATCCGAGTGCGATTGATCGCGCTCCCAACGGCGCACTCATGCGCCAGTTTTGCGGGAGGTAAGATCAAGTAAGACGTACCAGCCCACCATGCCCTACATCTCCGCCAATTAGCGGATGGTGTAAGGCATGGTGGGCTTTTTTGCAAAAAAAATCTTATGCACTCATCAATTCAATCCTATACGCATCCGCAATCTTGAAGCTCCCGACACTTTCCCTCAGTAAATTACGCGTCCTAAAAGCGTCTCCCTCGAGTATTGCGCGATTGATATCATTCACCACCTTGTACCCTTCACCACTACGCCATTAACATCACTCGTATCGGTCTTCACGCTAAAAAGTATTTCCACGCAATACACCTTGGGCAATTTTAAAAAATCGTTCAGTCTTTTTGCCGCATCGCCCACACCGATAATAAAGAGCCGGTCGCGAGCATGTCAAGCGTTACCGCATGTTCGATCCTTTTGAAACCAAGTTTTTTCCTTAATCTTGCACATCTTTATTTTCTCCATTTTCTCTCGCCCGGGCTTCTTTGCGCTTTTCGCCTGCCATAAACGCTAGGTGAAAAGTTTCATCAAGAAGAAAATATAAAATATGATATAGAGCATTCCTTCCCAGTGATGGATCTTCTGGGAGATACCAGAGATTATGAAGAGAAGTGTGGCAACGGTCATGACGGGAAGTCCAATAAGCAAGGTTTTTTCGTCAAGAGGGAGTGTCGCCGCGACCCCGGGGATACCGATAATCATAAGCGCGTTAAACGCGTTCGAGCCGAGAATGTTGCCCACCGAAATATCATATTTCTTCTTCCTAGCCGCTCTGATAGATACCAAGAGCTCGGGAAGCGACGTGCCGACGGCGATGGCGGTAATGGAAATAACACCGACCGCGATGCCGAAGATATCGGAAAGAGTAAGCACCGCCTCAATGGCATATTGCGCGCCAGTCAGAAGAAGAATAATACCGAATATCAAAAAAATATAATCCTTAAACACGAAGAACGGCTTAATAAAAAAATACAGGGCTCGCTGTTGGTATTTTTCAAGTTTTTCCTCAATCTCTTTTCCTTTGCTAATGACGAAACTCTCGCTCGGCTCGCGAGAAAACAACGTATAGGTGAGATAAACGATATAGGCAAGAATGAGAATGGTCGCCTCTCCCCTGCTGACAAAACCGTCGAAAGCGACCCCGAGGAAAAGCGCCGTCGATATCGCCAGAAGCGGAAGTTCGAGATCAATAAGATTTTTTGAAACGATAATCTGCCTGCCAACCACAGCGGATATTCCGATAACGAGAAGGATGTTGGCGATGTTTGACCCGACGACATTTGCCGCGACAACTTCGCTTGCGCCATGCATAACCGCCGCGATGCTTGACGCAAGCTCGGGAAGCGACGTGCCGATACCGGTAATCAGCACCCCGATCACGAACGGCGAAAGTCCGAAATGGACCCCGATCTTCTCAGCGCTGTCAAGAAGAAGGTCGGCTCCTTTCACCAGCGCGGCAAGCGAAATGATAAAAATGATTATCCACCAGATGACCATACTATTCAATTGTATTATACACAAAAGTCGCCGTGGTGTTAACTGTACACTAAACACTAAAGGCGAGAACAAAGAACACATAGCCTTCGATTCGATAAAAAGAGCGACGCAACGCGCCGCCCTTTTGACACCAGTAAGATAATCATTATACCTTCTTCTTACGCAACAAGAGTTCGTGGTAAACAACGGGAACACTAAAACAACCTTTGACAACATGTTCGTGTTCAGTTATTACCGCGTATCTACGCCTCAATAACTCCAAAATATGTTCCGCAATTTCAGGTAATACAACCCGAACAAAGACATCTTTGTTTTTTCGTGAAATATTTTCCGCGAACGCTTGGGTGGCGCATAGATCATCTTCTTCATCCGGAGCGCAGATGATAAACTCATGTATCACATGAACGCTTGTCTTGCGACTCATGAAACACCTCCTTTCTTTCCGAAAGATTTATCTGTTTATCAATATACCATGCACAAACAACAATGCCATGCACTCGATTTTCTCGAAAAATTATGATACTATGGCATCGATAATGGCCCTATCGTCTAGCGGCTAGGACGCGACCCTCTCACGGTCGAAACCCGGGTTCGATTCCCGGTAGGGTCACCAATACATAACCAAACGGCTTTTTCAAAGCCGTTTGGTTTGTTGATGATGTCTCTATTGTACCAAGTTAGAACCTATTTCCAAAACAAATGATGTCGCACGCGCGGAGCACGTGGTGGCTCTAAATTAAATCGTACGCTCGTATCGTTCCGCCACTGCCTCGCGGACTCGGCGCTCTGCACTCGCCCCGTTCCGCCTTTCCATGCTTATTCTTTTTCGCGGCGGGATTTTTTTTGAAATTGAATGGGCGGAAACGGGGCTCGGTCGGGCTAGTTCAAAATTCAGTTTAGCATAATATGCAAAGTTTAGGTATTGCAATCTAGCATATACGCTGTTAATATTATGCCAGACACAATACGAACAAGAGAATACGCGGATTTTGTCGGAAAACTGAGAAAAGCTCGGCTTGAAGCAGGTTTACGGCAGGTAGATGTCGCTAAAAAACTAAAGCGCACACAATCGTATGTGTCCCGCGTTGAGGTTGGCGAACAGAGATTGGATATACTAGAATTAAAGAAGTTCGCCGATCTATATAAAAAAGATATAAACTATTTTGTGAAATAATGGTATGGAAGAATCCATCAAAAACAATAATATCTTTACTCGCTTTAAAGCGAGTTATGGCGTAGCAGGGGTGTTTCTCTTTGCAATAATTGTCATCGCTTCGTACATAAAAATTGATAACTTCTTAGGTCTTCTGAACATGTACTCTATATTAACACCGGATGAATTTCAGGCCCTTCTTTTTTCTGTATTTAGTTTTGAAACGATTGCGAGTCTAGCTCTATCTATTCTAGGTATAATCACAATATATTTTTTCATAAAATTAAAAGATAATGCTCTTGTTTATGCCTTTGCTTTCCTCATATTACAACCTGTGTTAGACGGGGTTACTGAAATTGGTTATTCCGGAAACATAGGATCCGGCATAGGCCCACTGATTGGTGGCGGAATAGCTTTTTGGATTTTTTGGCACTTTTTGGGCAATAAAACATCCAATTATTTAAAGTTGAATTATGGAAAATAAGAAACTTAAAAATTTTAAGTTCTGGTATAAACTCACTCTTGTTTTAGGGGTACTAGGTTTAATTGATGTTTTGACACAATCTCTAGTAGAACAAAATTTTAATCTTCAAGTAGGAGGTTTGACCTTTATTGTTGTGATGATTTTCAAGTTTCTTTTTGGAACAAAAGTAGCTTCCACCTTTCTCTCCTATATCATTTATTTATCTTACAGTTGGTTTGTATGGCTTGGAGTTTCCGCCATCTTACGCAGAAAAATTATAAAACTTGAAAAGGATGCGGGAGTTATTGATGAGGAAAAGACTCTTAAGCCAGTCAGTAAAGGTTTTAAACGAACACTTCTGATTTTACTTGTTCCCTTTGGAATCTTATTACTCATTGGAATCATAATTAATCTTGTAAGTAACTAACTATGAACAAGAAGAGTAAATGGCTGATTGGTGCGGGTATTCTTGTTTTGACTCTAATTGCTTGGGGAGGATATAAAAATCCGGACAGAAAGTTAGACTCTGCATTTAATTCTTATCAAAGCATTGCTAAAAGTGAAGCTTTTAGAAAAGAAGAATTAAAAACACTATCAAGTCAATATTCAAATTGCTTTGTTCCAGAAGATGCAGACATCGCAACTTTTTGTATTGATGGATTGCCTAAGATTAAGGCCCTAGTTAGTAAAGAACCGCAACTCCTACTAAGCCTTGAATCTTTATACGATAAGAGAAAGAATGATCTTGATAATGAAAATAGAGTGTTTTTAGAAAATAATATTAAATTACTTTCTTCTAAGGAATATCAAGACGTGTATAAAGGCACGATCGATGTTTTAGACGCGTATATAGATTTTTATGTGTATCTGGACGGCGAGTATGATACTACCGGATTGGATGAGTCTATGTCTCAAGATGAAAAAATAAAAATACTTAGTCGTGTCATCGCTAACCGTAATTTCAAAGGTGATTTAGTTGTGAAAAACCTGACTGACTTATCTGATAACCTTGATTTAAAAAAGGAAATGCTGAGACGTTACATTGAAGCAAATTATACCACAGAATTTGCAGAAGCGATGGGCATATAACTAGTTATACACAAAAAAATAGACGGCTGAGAGTTGATTTGTGGTAAAATTTCAATATCAGTTGTTCTTGTCTTTTACATCATGGAAACACGAAATTTAAATAAAAAAATAGTTTCCACAAACGACCACATCATACGAGCAGAATTACGGCAACTTATCGAAAAAGAATTGGATAAGTATAGAACGCAAACTGGGAAACAGGCAGACATTTTTGAGGAACTAGGAGTGAGTCATGGGAGGGCACGGATTGATATAGCCGTGATAAACGGAGTTATGCACGGTTATGAAATCAAGAGCGATAAAGATACCCTCTCACGCTTGTTTGATCAGATACATGAGTACAATGAAGTTTTTGACAAAATAACGCTCGTTGTGGGTCAGCGTCATTTACTTGATGCCATTCACCAGATTCCGGAATGGTGGGGCATCACTCTTGCGAAGATAGATTCAGATGAGCGCGTCGTTTTCTTTACTATTCGTGAAGCAAGGCAGAATGAGGATAACCGAGTGCTTATATCCATGGCTAGAATGTTGTGGCGTGCACAGGCCCTAAGAATCTTGGAAGAGAAAGGCGCCGCTGATGGGGTGCGATCAAAATCACGCCATGTGATCCATGAGAAAATCGCAAACATCTTTAAGAATGACCCTAATGCTCTTAGGGAGCACGTTATGACTGCTTTATTTTCTCGTGGAAATCAGCGAGTTGTCTCGCCACTAGTGTCAAATGGTGGTTAATACCGATGTTCAACCACATTTGCGGGTTTCCAGTTTTTTCATCCTGTGAGGCGATTCGATTAATCTCCGAGTCCCCGTAGCTGTAACCAGCTTGTTTATAATATGGTTGTTTGACGAGCTCTTTCGCGTGCGCAATGTACTGATCGTAGCCGGATATTCTTTTGCCGCCATTCTTTTTGTCCAGATAGTTCAAAGCGCGACCACGAAAAACTTGCCACTGTTCTTCATCTGTGTATCGAATACTTGCGCTTACGCTCGCACCAGGAATATATCCATAAAAAATTGGGTGCTGTATCGTGTAGTCAGAGAAAAGCGGCTTGCGGGTGAGCTTGTCGCTTTGAAAAACTCCTTGCCACAACTTCCAATCAGTTCTCGGTAGAGCATGTACGTTGAATACCTCAAGCTCGCTTAAATCTCTAGGGAATGATCCCCCCGTAAGAATAAAGGAGCGACAAACTTTAATTTGCGGAAGACGAGAAATTTTCTCAACAACGGATGCTGCCGTTACGGTTTCGGCAACCGTCTGAAGGTCGACCACTATATCGACATTTTTTATATCAAGCCCGCTATCGTTCACGAATGCATCGATGTGAGTCGTCAAGTTTTCGTCTTTGAAATGTGAGTTATCAATCCGGATGCACATTCCTCTGCCATCGATTTTCGCGTATTTGACCGCAACTTTGCGTGTTGCCATATCAGCATCAGTTCCGACCACTGGAATAATATGCACTACTGGAATCGAAAAAAGATCGACCTCAGTCGCAGCAGACAGGATGTTTTCGAAGGAAGATGCTCGTATATCCCCGTCGAGTAAATGTACATCAAGGAATACTGTGCTTCTTCCACAATATTTGAGAAGACGTTTCCCTACGTCTGGTAACTGTCTTAAAAACTTGCTTTTCTCGTCCTCCACGATCTTTCGTCGATCGTCTTTGTCTGTCTTTGGCGGTGGCATGATAAATTCAATGAACGGCGTCAGGAGTTCGCGACCTTCGGGGGAGAGACGTTCGAAAGCGAGCATTTCTGCTGGCCTCCAACGCAGTATGGGGACATATGGTTTTATTGGTGTCATTTTCATGTTTTAGTTTTCAATCACTGAACATCCGTCTACATAATAAAAGCCCCTGAACTCAATAAAACGGAACGTGCCCGAGAAGCTTATTTGATCTCCGAGTCGATATAGTCGCAGTTTCTTTTTCCATTCCGGTTCAAAATTGCACTGGACTGTCCTATTGCTAATAGTGATACCCAAACGAGGCCCTTCAGTTTCTGATGTCTTCCATTCGTTTGAATACTTGCCAGAACCAACTACCGGAGTGTCTTTATAAAGGTCGAGTAAGTCCTCTGCTTCTTTAGAAGTTTTTGATGTTTGTACCCGATCTATAATATTTGCAATATTGATTGTGCTTGTCGCCGTACTAATTACGCTTACTGCAGCAGTATTTTCTGTTTTAACAAAATCGCCAAAAGGGGTGCTCAGCTTTGGGATAAAATCAAAAAATCCAAATAACCATCCGAGCACTCCAACAACGACTATACCGAGAGCTAAGTACGCCTGTATGTTTTTGTTGATTTTTATTTCGCCAAGGATACTCATACTTTTGTTTTCATCTTAAACGCATCAGGAAATAGCTGTCGCACTTTTGCAGACTCGTCGTTGACAATTTTGTTCAAATAGAAGAAGTTTTGGTGTTTGAATCGCACAACGCCAGCAATCACAGCGATGTTAATACCGAGCTCGTTGGCAAGACTTTGTGTTGCCATAGGAGAAGGTGTAATTTTTGCGTTGCTGATTTCCCATTTACTGTCCGGCAAAACAGCTTCTTCTGCCCATCCGTCGGCTTCATGTTCTCTTTTGCGCTCATCTTCGGTCATTTGACTTCCGTCTTTCTCTAATAGCTTTTCGTCGTAAAAGATGCTGATGTCTTGGCCGTAATGTCGCGCCACATGAGCCACTTCATGCATAAGTGTGAACCAGAAACTATCAAGGCGGTCATACCGAAGCGTAATACCAATTATCGGATTATCTTTATCCTCTAGAATTGCTGCGCCATCGAGGAAAGTTTTTGGAAGATGTCGTTCTATCACCACTTTGATTCCTATTTTTCTTAGCTCTTCGCATACTACGATCGGCCCATCACTTTCTGTGCTTAATTTGACAAGATTGCGCATGAATTCAATATCAATAACCCCGTGTTTGTATTTCACAGGCATTTTTATTTTCTCTGCTTTTTGGAGTACACGAATTTTCCAAGCGTCTAATGCCCCGGTATCTGTTCGGGGGGCAGAACGATGACTGATACCGCTACGGAGAAGCGCCACAGGTTGTAAATTTCCACTAAAAGAACCAAAAAAATCTTTCAGTAATTCACCTTTGCTAAATTTTTTTAATGTCTTATTGCCAAAGTATCCATAACTCTCCATCGCTTTGACTATTCGTACGTCCCAGCGTTCGTAGCGCGATTCCTCCGATTGGTCAGGTTTCTGTACGAGAACTTTTTCCGGTATTCCAAGGCCGGTGGCAAGAGCGCGAACCATATCAAGCGTAAGTTGTCGTTTGCCAGAAAGTATTTCGGAAACGCGACTACGACTGCCAATGTATGGCACAAGGTCAACAGGTTTAAAGCCGCTTTGTTCCATGCGGAATTTGATTGCTTCGACAGGACTAGGAAGAGCACTCGGAAATTGTTTTGTCTCGTAGTCCTCGATGAGGACGCTAAGAAGTTCGAGTTGTGCGCCATCGTCAGTGTCAGGATTGGGACTGCGGCTCATAAGCTCCTCAACGAGTTTGAGAGCTTCTTCGTAGTCTTTTTGATTTTTTATGACTTTTATCTGGGTCATGGTTTTATACGATTTTCCACTTGCTGTACTCCTTGTGCGTTCCGATCTTCCTTACTAACACTATCCTTTGCTTATACTCGACCTGTACCCACAACCGGTACCTATTGCCGCATATATTAAAAATTGCTTGCTGGTTGCCTGGTGTGTCTGCGCTGGGGAACATGCTCTTGAGCTCGTGAGGCGTTTTCCATTCCATGCTCTCGACTTCTGCCTCCCACGATTCGATATGCGATCGGGCATCAGCGTGTTTCTCTTTGAAGTCGTGCAATTGTTGTTTGCCCAATAATTTCATCGTGTAAGCAGTTTGTCATAATAATTTGTTCCCATCAAATATATCCTATATTGACTACGATTTAAAGTCAATGCCCTCAAAACGCTTGCAGGACACTTTACACGATACGTCAATAGTTCGGGGTGAAGGGTTGCGGGTATATTCGAAGATGTTTCGAGTGAGATTAAAAACTAGGGAGCCCCGCCCGCGATCCCTTCTGTCTTTCGCGGGTGGGATGTGCGCGCACAGGGTGGGAGGGGCAAGCACAGAGGTATTTGCGCCTCGGACATTTCCGCCAGGGCGTCCACGCCCTTGATTTTATTATACATATCCCTATTTTTCATTTTAAATGAATTTGAACTTCTAAAATATTACAAAACTATATGTAAAGTCAGATTGACATTTTGGTTTGATTATGTAAACTTGTGTTACAAATCATGCAAGAATATATTGTAAATGAAGTGAATACATTACGGACTCAAAAGAATATCACGCAGGAAGAGCTTGCGGAAAGACTGAAGGTGAGCCGCCAGACAATCATTGCGATTGAAAAAGGAAACTATACACCATCTGTATTGCTTGCCCTTAAAATCGCCGGCTACTTTAAATTACCGGTTGAACATATTTTTAAAATTTCCTATGAAAAATAAAATTACAAAAGAAATAATCGTGCCTCTCGCTCTCGTAGTGTTGGCAATTTTACTCATGAACCCTTTTCATTTTTGGATGCCGGACATGATGGTAATGGGAATGCTTGTTGCCTTGCTAGTTCTTTTTGGTATATTTGCGAGCTTTATTCTAAAAGAAAAAGTATTTGATGAACGCGATGATGTAAACCGTTCACTTGCGGGAAGAAACGCGTTTCTCGCAGGATCAGCAATTCTCATGCTCGGCATTGTGATACAAGGATACTCACACAAGGTAGATTCGTGGTTAGTGATTACTCTGATAGTCATGATAATCGTAAAAATCACGACTCGTTTCTGGAACGACAAAAATCTCTAAAATGCAGTTATCCACAAAACGAATGTAAAGTGTACTTTACATTCGTTTTGTTATTTTATATACTTTATTTATTAACATTATAAGTTAGTAATTAACAAATTTTTATGAACAAAAATATAGGAATAGTTATTGGGGTTATCGTGTTGGCGGTGATTGTTGGAGGAATCTATATATCCAACAATGCAAAAAATGATGCAATGATGGCTAAAGAGCAAATGGAACAGAAGGCCATGGAGGATCAAAAGATGGCTGAAGAAAAAGCCATGATGGAAAAGAAAGCGATGGAGCAGAAAGAAAAAGACGACATGATAAAAGCTGACACTACAGAAACCGACGGTATGATGAAAAAAGACGAGACAAGCATGATGGATAAAAGCGACACTGTGATGAAGGCGGGTTCATACGAAGCGTACGCCCCGGAAAAAGTGGCTCTCGCTTCCGCTACTCACGACGTAGTTTTATTTTTCAGAGCAAGCTGGTGTCCGACTTGTAGAACGTTAGACGCGGACATTAAAGCTAATCTTTCAAAAATTCCCGGAAGCCTAGCTATTCTTGATGTGAATTACGATAATTCTACTGCGCTCAAACAAAAATATGGCGTTACGTATCAGCATACATTTGTGCAGGTTGATAAAGATGGAAATCTAATCAAAAAGTGGAGCGGTAGTCCGACACTCTCGGCACTTGTAGCAGAAGTAAAATAACATGTTGCTTCTCCTGATCTCGTTTATCGCAGGAATACTCACGGTGCTTGCACCGTGTATTCTGCCTCTCCTTCCTGTGATAATAGGGCACTCTATCACAGGCACTACCCCAAGCAGGAGAAGACTTTTTGTGGTTGTGGCATCGCTTGGAATTTCGGTCATACTATTCACACTGCTTCTTAAGGCAAGCTCCTTGTTGATTGATATTCCTCAAGATTTCTGGAAATGGATTTCTGGTGGAATTATTTTCTTATTTGGTTTGACTATGGTTTTCCCTGATCTATGGGAAAAATTTTCCCTTGCAAACACCTTAAGCATCAAATCAAATAAAGTATTAACAAAAGGATATCAAAAGAATAGTGTTTGGGGAGATGTGATCATCGGTGCATCCCTTGGACCTATTTTTTCTGCTTGTAGTCCGACATACTTTGTTATCTTGGCGACAGTCTTGCCCGTCTCGCTTCTCTTGGGAATTGTCTATCTTTTTACTTATGTTTTAGGATTATCGCTCGCCCTCATATTCGTCGCTCTTTTGGGTGAACGTATTATGGCGAAAGTCGGAAAAGTTTCAGATCCAAGAGGTTGGTTTAAAAAGATATTTGGAGTCATTTTCATTTTAGTAGCAATAGCTATTATTTCTGGATATGACAAAAAACTTCAAATTGGTTTACTTGATGCAGGATTTTTGGATGTAACCAAAATTGAACAAAGGTTGTTAGAGAAAAATGATAAAAAAGATGCAAGTGTAGATAGCGCCTCAAACGCGGACGAAAACACCGGACTTGGAGACAAAACCAAGGCAAACGAAGAGTCATTCTTAACCATTAAAGAAAAAGGTGAAAAATTCACCCTTGCGCCTGACATAAGCACCCCCGATGGTTTCATAAATACAAATAATTTACCTGTAACTATAGGCGAATTTAAGGGCAAAAAAGTTGTGTTGTTAGATGTTTGGACATATAGCTGTATCAATTGTAGGCGCACTATTCCATATCTAAACGAGTGGTATAAAGAATATGAGGATGAAGGGCTTGTGATTATCGGTCTTCACACTCCGGAATTTTCTTTTGAAAAAGTTCAAGAGAATGTAGAAAAAGCAGTAAAAGATTTTGGTATAAAATATCCAGTGGTACTTGATAATGATTTTTCTACTTGGCAAGCTTACAAGAATCAATATTGGCCGAGGAAATATTTAATTGATATAGATGGGTATATTGTCTATGGCCATGCTGGAGAAGGTCAATACAAAGAGACAGAAGTTGCAATACAAAAAGCTCTTCGAGAACGGGCGGATAGACTAGATATGAATGCAGAGGTGTCCTCAAATATATCAAAACCAGAAAATGTTGTGTTTGTGGAACCTGGCAAGGTAAAAAGTCCGGAAGTATATTTTGGATCTGCGAGAAATGAATACCTTGCAAACGGTACCGTGGGCCGTATGGGTGAGCAGACTCTTTTGATTCCTTCATCAATCTCTTTCAACAAACTTTACCTTGGTGGTACATGGAATATAACTTCCGAATACGCCGAAAATAAAAGTGCGGGAAGTATCGTCTTTCGCTACGAGGCAAAAAATGTCTACATAACCGCAGGGTCATTTGAAGGAGTCGAGGTTGAAATTTATAAAGACGATGTGTTCGTAAAGAAAGTGACCATTAAGAACGAAACACTCTACACACTCATCCAAGATGCTGATTATGGAAAGCATGTTTTGCGTATTGTAATACCGAAAGTAGGATTACAAGCTTTTACCTTTACGTTTGGTTAAACAAATAAAATACATGAATGACAACATGCCTAAAAATGAAGAAGAGTTCAGGAAGAAATTAACACCAGAACAATATGAAGTCCTGCGACAAAAGGGCACAGAACCTGCTTTTTCCGGAAAGCTTATTCGTCCTGACAAAGACGGATTCTACAAATGTGCCGCGTGTGGCAACCCGCTTTTTAAGGCTGAGTCAAAGTTTGATTCTGGTACTGGCTGGCCAAGCTTTGATGAAGCCCTACCTGGAGCAGTGAGAAATATTGAAGATACTTCTCACGGGATGAAAAGAGTGGAGACAATATGCTCGGTCTGCAATTCACATCTTGGCCATGTATTTAATGACGGTCCGACAAAAACGGGGAAAAGATACTGCATGAATTCGGTCTGTTTTGAAGACCTTAGCGCCAAATAATTATGAACAAGAAAATCGTATTAGCAGGAGGATGTTTCTGGGGTCTTGAGGATTTGATTAGAATTCAGCCCGGAGTGATAACTACCGAAGTCGGCTATACAGGCGGAGCAAACAAAAATCCGACATATGAAAACCATCCGGGTCATGCCGAGGCAGTGGAGATAGAATACGATTCGTCAAAAACGTCATACAAAAAGCTTCTCAATTTTTTCTTCCAGATTCATAATCCAAATACGCTCAACCAACAAGGGAACGACCGGGGCACATCCTATCGATCCGCTATTTTCTATGGAAGTGAAGAGGAGAAAGAGGAAAGTGAGGATTTTATTGAAATCGTAAACAAGTCAAAACGATGGAGAGATCCTGTTGTCACTACGCTTGAACCTCTCGATAAGTTTTATAAAGCCGAAGAATATCATCAGGACTACCTACAGAAAAATCCAACAGGATATACCTGTCATGCTATATGGTTTGATAGCTATTTGAAATAATATCCATGCATAATTTTTCTCATCTACCTAAAAAAGTAATCTTTATACTCTTGGTCATATCTTTGTTTCTGATAGGTGGTGCTGTTTATTCCCTGCGGAGTCTGTCTTCTTCAGCACAGAACATGCGTGAAAGCAGTGCAGTCAAGGATCACTGGGAAGAAATTCTGACTCCCGAGCAGTATTATGTCTTGAGAGAAGCAGGTACAGAGGCTCCATTTTCTGGCAAGCTTAATAGCGAAAAACAAAAAGGAACATACTACAGCATTGGTTGTGATAAGCCACTCTTTAGGTCGGAACAGAAATACGATTCTGGTACTGGCTGGCCAAGTTTCTGGGCTCCCATAACAGAGGATGTGCTTGTTCTTCGAAAAGAAATCGGACTTTCGGACGAAAGGATTGAAGTTCTCGATGCCTGCGGCTCGCATCTCGGACATGTGTTTGATGATGGGCCACAACCCACTGGAAAAAGATTCTGTATAAATTCTGTGGCACTGTATTTTGTTCCAGATGAAGAGTAAAAATAGTAGAATGAACGAGGCACAATATTGGGAAAATGGGGATACGTGCAATATTTTTCATTCCGACAGCAACTCAATTGGTTTGTGACATGAAAATATTACACCATATTTTCTGGGATTTTATTATACATATCCCTATTTTCCTAGTTCTGCAACAAGGGAATTTCCACTAAACTCAACATAGCCCGCTATTTCAAATTTGAAGAAAGGTTAACCACATTCTTGCGATGTATCGTACATTTATGAGATACTTGGTACATCAATCCAATGAGAAAACACACAAAAAGCACAGCGCAAACAACGAACACGAAATACGTTGTTTTCCAATCATTGTACGAAGCTCTGGAAAATCCGCGCTCGCGATGGTTTTCCCATGCCAATGACACACTGGCGTTTCTTACCCTGCTTTCGGTTACCTCACTGGCATTTCAAAGCGTCGCGGCGTTTGCGTCATATGATTACTTGTTTATGACGATTGAATATGTCGCTGTTTTCTTTTTTACTATTGAATATGTTGTGCGTTTTGCCGCGCAAAAGACCCGTTACGCATTCAGTTTTTTTGGCATCATTGATCTTTTTGCCATACTCCCGACTTTTTTTATGCTCGGCAATCTCACCTTCCTAAAAACAACGCGCATATTACGAATTCTCCGATTCTTACGAATAATACGGCTTACCAAACTCGCGCGCATTACCACCCACCCCACCACGCGCTCGGAAGAGCGCCTGCGCGTCGAGAACTTAAATCTCAAAATATATTTCCTCGCGCTTACAAGCGCGATTGTCATGTTCGGCGCGTTTATGTACCTTATTGAAGGATACCGTGCCGAATTTTCCAATATGTTCCTCGGCATGGTATGGGCGGTAGAAGTTATTTTGGGAGGAATCAATCATGTCGCGCCAGAAACCCTCATTGGTGAAATAACCGCCATCGCCGCACGTTTTGTCGGACTGGTACTTTTCGGACTTCTCATCACCGTCGTCGGCGGCTTCATGCAAAAACTGCTGTTCGGAAGCGCAACAAGAGAACAGGGTATGTAATACGTTCCGCGCATCGCCGTATCACCATCGCTTGTGTCTTTATTCATAAAGATCGCCCCCACTCCGCACGGCAAGCAAGCGGTCTTTTCGGAAACACGTGCGAACTTTTTAACGCAATGACCACCAAATAAAACTCCCCGAGCTGTTTCAACAACTCGGGGAGGATGATTATTCTCCATCAAACGCTCGATACGCCTCGCGCGTGATAGCGGGAACCCGCCACGGACGATATGTGCCCACCGTCCCAATAAACACCGACGAGGCGCCGGCGCGAGCATAGTCGACAACATGATATGGGTGGGTAATTCCCCCGCCGGCGTTAATCGGCTTCTTGAACCCAATGGAGTTCAAGAGGTGTAAAAAAAGGATATTCAGGCGACGAAGATACGGACCGGAATACCCTCCGTCAGCGTCGATACCGCGGCGACGGAGCGGCGAAACGATCGAACCGAACGCACCAATCTTCTTAGTGTCTGGCAGACTGTCCCATGGTATCGTGTTCGAGAGACAGATTCCGTCACAGTTCGTGTCGTTGCCAACCTCGTATACCATTCCCGGGTCAAGCCCGTAGCAACTGAATTTCACCATCTGCGGAATACCAAGCGCAGAACCGATTTTGAGCGCCTCGATAACTTCATCGAAGTGTTCTTCTTGGCGCACCCCGACGTTCGGACAAGAAATATTGAGCTGCCATGCGATCGGTGCTTTGAACTCGGAGAGTCGCGGCTCAAGGATCGCAACAGCGCGGCGCATTTCATTCATACGCTCAGCGCGCGTTTTTCCAGTTGACATAAATGACAAAAAGAACGGCCCCACTCTCCGTTGCCACTCTCCGCGGTCAAGCAATGCTTCAAGCCCCGGCCCCGGTAATCCGACCGCATTGACCGTTTCTACCGTGAGAAATTTGGTCGCGATGCACTTCGGGAACCACTCCCGTACGCGCAAATCGATGTCGAGTTCCAGATTGGCGCCTTCCGCGCTTGCGCGTGCATCAACCGTTGTCGTCTTCGCGACAAACGTTATCCCGTCCCAATTCGGACAAAACGGCCGAGGAAGCCGCTGGTTCGGGTACTCTGCTTCTCGTCCTCCGGAGCGACCGAAAAAAACCGCGTACTCCCGACGCGTTCAAGATAGGACCAAAATCAATCTCCCGTAATATCATCGCAACCTCCTTTCGAAGAAATGGCGTGATTGTGGCGTATGCCCTTTGTTTCGACTACTGGCATCGTTCTTCAATAAGAGTATCCTAATTACCAGAAATTGCAACAAATGCGTCCGCCCATAACGCCCCCTATTCCCGTGCCAACCACTCCGGCTCTTGCCGCACCAAAAGTTCGTCTTTTTTTTCCGGATGCGCCATGATCTCTTCAACCGCGCGCTCCATTCGCATGCTCTGAGAACCTTTGATAAGCACAATATCGTTTTCACCAAGCACGCTCTCAAGATATTTCCCCGCCTGACGAGAATCAACAAACTCGATGATATTCTTTTCGCTAATCCCTCCCAAAAGCGCGCCTTCAGTTATCGATTTTGCGCGAAGTCCAACGACGAGCAACAGATCACACGTTTGTCCGGCGAGAACACCAATCTTCTTATGTTCAGAGACGGTATATCTGCCAAGCTCAAGCATGTCACCAAATATCGCGATTTTTTTGCCTTCCGTTTTTATTTCACGAAACGTCGCTAGTGCCGCCTCAACCGCCACCGGAGATGAGTTATACGAGTCATCGATAATGCTTGATCCTTTGATCCCTTCGATCAACTTGAGCCGCCCGGGTGTCCCCGAATGATTTTCAAGCGTTTCAATCAATTTCACCATGTTGATCTTCAAATGCACGCCGATAGCAAGTGCCGCAAGCGCAGGATAAATATATTGATTACCAAAAACACAATTGAGGCGGACCGGCATGATACTTTCTTCGTGAGTGACCTTGAAGGTCGTCCCGACAGGCCGATCTTTTTTGTACATAATCGCGACATCGGAAACACGCATCATTGCGTTCTTTGAGAATCCATACGTTGTCACTGTCGCGGGAATGCTCTTTCTCATGGAAAGCACTTTTTCATCGTCAGCATTAAGCACGAGCAAACCGTTTTTTTTGAGCACTTTCACGAGTTGATATTTTTCCGCGACAACATCGTCGGGAGAGTTGAAAAATTCAACATGCACAGGGACATCGCCAAAACGTGTCACCACAACAACATCCGGCTTGACCCAACGCGCCACCTTACGTATATCATTCGGACGATCAGCCCCTACTTCAAGTATGAGCCACTTTGGATAACGATCTTTGAAAATGATAAGTGAAAGGCCGCTGAGGATCGTGCGCATCCATGAAAGAGGGTTGTTCCATCCACTCTGACATCCGAGAATGGTAAGAGGGACACCAAATTCGCTGTTGTAACTCTTCTTGCTCTTACGAACGTACGCAAAATCCGATAGCGCGGTATATATCATATCCTTGGTCGATGTCTTACCAACGCTACCAGTTATCGCAATGATCTTCGGTTTGTATTTATGGAGAATAACGCATGCCTCCGCTTGCAAAATGCCCAATATGATTTTTTTTATGATGGTTTTCATAAGATGTATCGTTAAATATTGAATATGCCCCGTATCAGCGATCGGGGGGAATATTATAGTAATTCAGCAAAAATTTCGCGATGTCCATGAATGGATAAGTGAGCGTATGTGATGAATATAACGCACCTTTAGGATACACGACGTATAGGAAAACAATGAACCGTGGATCGTAGGCGGGGAAATAGCCAAAGAACGAATGCAGATATCTATCATCATAATATCCTCTGCCGTCCCCTCGCGCAATCTGTGCCGTGCCGGTCTTTGCCGCAATGCTGTAATCGTCAAGTTTCACCGCCCCACCAAGAAGCGCATCATCAACGACAGTAATAAGCATCTTTGTCACCTCATCTACTGTCTCCTTCTTGAGCACCTGTTCTCCGTCCATAGGAGTAATATTTTTTGACGTTCCGTCTTCGTAGTTTACCCCGATAATAAGGTGCGGTGTTGCCAGAACACCTCCATTCGCGAGTACCGCGAGCGCGCGAACCATCTCAATAGGAGTAACCGCTATTCCCTGTCCGAACGACGCGGTCGCATACTCAATCATCCTCGTACTGTTGAGATTATTGACCAGCCCGGCGGCTTCATGGGGAAGGTCAACTCCCGTTTCATCTCCAAGCCCGTACGCGAACATATATTTTCGAAAAACGTCCTTTCCCATCGCGTTCATAGTAAAAACCGCTCCAGTGTTAAGCGATTCGGAGAGTACATGTTGCATATCAACGACTCCCCTCCCTACCCCGTCATAATTTGATATACGCGCGCCATCAACGATAATATATCCGTCGTCGTGATACTCAGTACGCGCCGTTATGGCACCCGAGTCAATACCAGCCGCGATAGTGAGTGGCTTTAGAATTGATCCCATTTCATAAACATTCTCAATTATCGGATTAGGGAATACCGACGGATCGGAAACCATGTTATATGAGTTAGGATCAAAATCGGGCATATTCGCAAGGCCATAAACGATGCCGGTCTTCGGATCCATAACGACACCGCCCGCCGAGTCGGCTGACCATCGTTCCATTACACCGTTCAATTGATTTTCGAGAACATTTTGCACTGATGGCTCAATAGAGGTAATAAGGTCTCCTTTTTGTTTATCATTGCGGTCAAAGAGCTGTATATTTGAGAATATTTCCGCAAAAACATTGACGTAAAAACTCACCGCGCTTCGCGAAAGCACATCATTATAGTATCGCTCAAGTCCATACTGCCCCGTGAGCTCATGACCACGGTATCCGACAAAACCAAGCGCATGCGCCGCCAGATCGTCTCCGGGATAATATCGCCAGTTATCCTTTGAAAGCATAACACCGTCTATACCAAGCGCGCGTACACGATCGGCAGTATCAACGTCAAGATGGTTAACGATCTCTTCATACTGATCATCTTTCTTTGCGGCTTTTGCTGAAAAATCATCCTCGTTGATGTCCACGATGCTAGAAAGGGCGGCATATACGGCTTCGGCGTCACTTATGGCACTAGGATTGATGGCAATAATGAACCCCGATCTAACCGTGGCGGCCGATACCTTCTCGCCGCTTTTTTCGGTGAAAAATATTGCCCCGCGATCAAAAACATCATCGCCGCGCGAAATATATTGATTGTTTGCCCTTTCACTATAAAAATCGCCGCGCACGATCTGCACAACAACGAGCTGATATATGAGAATGGATAAAAGCAAAAAGAAAAACCCGTAGACGATCCTCATCCGAAATAAGTTATTTGGCCTCATTGTTCCAAAAACTTGTCGCGAATGATCCGCGCTTCGCGTAGAGAATAGTATCAGGATCAACAAAACCCATTAATTCCGCTTCCGACAAGGTTATCTCCTTGCTGAGAGCGACATAGGTACTTTCAAGTTCGCCAACATTCGATCCTATTGTTCGAATAATACTATTCATATCTTCGCGCGCGAGAGAACTAAAAATTGAAGCACCGATAAAATAGACATAAAGAAACAGAAAGGAACCGATACCGAACACGAAGAACCTCGCCATCTTTTTCTCAAGATCACGTTCAAAAAATTTTATATGTATATGTATAATGTTGCTTACCATGAATATTTTTACAATTTTTCCGCGATGCGTAAGTGCGCGCTTCGGCTTCGTGGATTGCGTCTTTTTTCTTCATCGCTTGGCACAATCGGTTTTTTGGTGATTATGACGCAAAGACCTGTCTTTGCTGATTCCCGAAAAAAATTTTTAACGATTCGATCCTCGCCACTATGAAAAGAAATGATCGCGATCCTCCCTCCTTTATTGAGCCGCTCAAGCGCCTTGCCTATTCCTTCGGTCAAAGCGGAAAATTCATCATTGACCGCGATGCGCAACGCCTGAAATGTTTTTGTGGCCGGATGAATTTTTCCGAATCGATAACCATGCGGTACGCTTCTTTCAATAATGGCGACAAGATTTCCTGTTCGCTCAATCGGCTTTATCTTCCTTTCTTTGACAATCTCCCGCGCGATCCGTTTTGCGAATCGCTCTCCGCCATAACCATAGATGACATCAGTAATGCTCTGTTCCGTCCATGTATTAACGATCTCCCGAGCGGTGAAAGCGCAGGTTTCAAGGTCAGGACAAAATGTCATCAGAAGTGGTTCATCCTTCTGGAAGGAAAAACCACGTTTGCTTTCATCAAGCTGCCGCGAACTCAATCCGATATCGAACAATGCTTTGTCAACCGTTTGAATCCCATGCTTTTCAAGTACCCGATCGAGATTCCTGAAGTTATCATGCGCCAGAATGATCGTGCATCGTGACGCGCCAAGGTTTCTACGCGCTTCCACAAGAGCATCCGTATCTTCGTCAATGCCAATAATGGTCCCCTTCTCGTCAAGATATTGCGCTATCAAAGAGCTATGCCCTCCTTCATTCACTGTCGCATCAAGAACCGTATCTCCTGATTTGATAGAAAGACCCTCTATCGCTTCTTTAACAAGTACCGGGGTGTGTGCCATGGGATCTACAATACCCCTACCTCGCCAAGCTTCTCCGCCAACACGTCTGCCGACTTTTCAATCTTTTTCTTGTAGAGGTTCCATGCTTTTTCATCCCATATCTCGACACGGTCATGGACTCCCACCACGGCAACCTTGTTCTTGAGCCCGGCAAACTCTTTCAAAAAATCAGGCAAGAGCACTCTTCCGAGCGAATCGACATCAGTCTCGACCGCGCCTCCGAACATAAAACGATTCATCCCGCGTGAATCGGATTGCCCGACGGAAAGTTCAACCAACTTCCCCGCCATACGTTCCCAATCTTTCAGAGAATAAACGAACAGGCAGTTATCGAATCCATGAGTGATAACAACCTTTTTCCCCATCTCCTTCCGAAATTTTGCGGGTAAGGAAATCCGCTTTTTGGGATCCAGAGTATGTGTATATTCGCCGATCAACATATTAAAATATTGTGCGGATATCGCCCGCCTGCGGTTCCGGAAGAATACCCAACTTTTAGTGCCCAAAAGCGAGAAAAAAGGTTTTTACCACTTAATCCCACTTCGTATATATTGTATACCACTATTTACCACATCGCCAAACAAAGTTATCCACAATACACAAAAAGCCCCTATCAGGGGCGTTTTGAGCCATCGCGGAATATATTTATTTATCTCTTTGGTCTCCTCGTGGGCGCATCGTCGGAAAGAGGATGACCTCTCGAATGTTATGCGTGTCAGTCAGAAGCATGGTAAGGCGTTCGATACCGATACCAACACCGCCCGCCGGTGGCATGCCGTATTCCATCGCTTCAAGATATTCTTCATCGGACGGAGAAACTTCCGGATCTCCTTCTTTTCTTTTTTTATCTTGTTCAAGGTATCGCTCGCGTTGGTCGATCGGATCATTAAGCTCAGAGAATGCGTTGACCACCTCAAGACCACCGATAACCAACTGGAAACGATCAATAAGACGCTGATCATCCGCTTTCTTTTTCGCGAACGGAGAAAACCCGACCGGGTAATCGACAATAAAGGTTGGCTGAACAAGTTTTGGGCGACATGTTTTCTTATATATGTTATCGATAATCTTCTCAGCGCTATCGCCCGAAACAACCTCGATCCCCAGTCGGGCCGCCTTTAGTTTTAATTCTTCTCGTGTCATGTCAGCGGGATGAGAAATGAGCGCATATTGCTTCAGAAGGTCAAAAAACGCAACCACGGCGAATTTTTTTGAGAACAAGATCGTGTTACCGCCATACGTGATCGAATTTTTTCCGATCACGCCTTTGACAAGAGATTTCATTGTCTCTTCGACAAACACCATTTGTTTTTCGGCATTGCTATAACTCTCATAAAACTCAAGCATAGTGAACTCCGGGTTATGGGTTACGTCAATGCCTTCGTTCCTGAAATTGCGTCCAATCTCGTAAACTTTACTGAAGCCACCAACGAGTAATTTCTTCAAATAAAGCTCGGGAGCTATTCGCAATGCGAGATTGATATCGAGTGTGTTGTGGTGTGTTATGAACGGCTCTGCGTTGGCACCCCCCGCAAGCACTTGAAGTATCGGTGTTTCCACCTCGAGATAGCCCGCGGTGTCTAAAACACTCCTTAGAAACTTGATAATAGCGGAGCGAACAAGGAAACGATCTTTCCCTTCCGGTGACATCAGGGTATCAAGATATCGCCTTCGGGAACGCTCTTCCGTGTCTTGAAGTCCATGCCATTTATCAGGAAGCGGACGAAGGCTTTTAGCAAGCATGCGCCATTTTTTTACAAGGATCGTTTTTTCTTTTCGGTTAGTAAGAAAAAGAGGGCCGGAAGCCTCTATAAAATCGCCAATATCCACGGTATCAATAAAAAGCTCGCGAACTTCTACATCGATCTCATCTTTTTTTATCAATCCCTGAAGAGTTCCCGTGCCATCATTGAGGTCAAAAAATATAACGGCTCCTTGCCCGCGTATCGCCATTACCCGTCCGACCGCCGTTATTGTTTTCTTTTTTGAAAACTTTATGAACGAAGAAACGATTTCGCCGAGTGATTCAGTGGCGAAAGAATCGCTCGGATAGGGATTGATTCCCTTATCACGTAAAACGTGAAGTTTTTTTATACGCTCATTTCTGATTTCCTCTAGAGAAGCCATGCGTTTTAACTCGGAACAAAACAGGACAATGCGCATCATACGCAGAGCATTATTTTATTGAAATAACTATTTGATATCAATAATCTCACACGTTACCGCTCCTTTCGGAGTGGAATATGTGACCATGTCACCTTTCCCTTTTCCAAGAAGTGCCTCAATTATCGGCGATCGATACGATATTTTTCCAGAATCCATGTCGGCCTCTTCAGAACCGACGACGTGATAAGTACGAGATTCTGTATCACCTTTCTTTCTTATAACGATAGTACACCCGACCTGTACGACCGTATGCTTCCCCTTCGTTGTGGTAACTTCCGCGGCAGAGAGTATTGATTCAAGCTCGATGATCCTACCTTCGAGCGTCGCTTGGTTTTGTCGAGCTTCTTGATACTCGGCGTTCTCCGATAAATCGCCGAGTGATTTCGCAAACTCAAGTTGCTCGGCAATATCCTTGCGTTTTGTCGTTTTTGATAACTCAAGCTCTTTCCGGAGCTCATTTATCTTTTCCTGACTCAAATATTGTTTTTCTTCATTCATGTCCGGCTATTTTATATGTTTTTACCTGTTTCGTCAATGACACCGTACAGTTAACCATCCTACTTCACATACTCCGGCGTGTTGATCGCCATCCATTCGAAGAACTGGCGCATAACGTAAAGTCCGCCAACGGTATTGTTGTGAGGGCCTTGTTCCATGACCACCGTAAACGCATAATGCGGATTCTCATACGGGAAAAAGCCAACTACCCATGAGTTTATGAACTGATTCGCCGTACCGATCTCGGCCGTCCCCGTTTTTGCTGCGACATTGATGTACGGCAGGTCAAGACCTTTTGCGGTGCCGTGTGTTACCGCAAGCCGCATTCCATCCCGCACCACCGCCAGAACATCTTTGTTAACACCACTGATCGGCGTCGTGGATACCATATCCCCAAGACGTACGTGAGGAGTTACGAGCGCTCCACCGTTCGCAATCGCCGCGATCCCACGCACCATTTGCACAGGCGAAACCTGAAAACCATACTGTCCAATCACGGTGTGATATGTATCTCCCACTCGCCATGGATCTCCGTTGAACATCGCCAATTTCCACTCCGGATTCGGTATCACTCCGTCAACATCGCCTGGGAGATCGATATCGGTGTAGTCACCAAAACCGAAAAGCCGCGCGTACTTTTCAATTCCCGCAATGCCAATCCCTTTTTGCGTCTTGAATCCCCCGCCCACTTCGTAAAAATAAACGTCCGAAGAAACGGCAAGAGCTTCTTTTATATCAACGGGACCATGTGCTTTCCAGTCGTTAAAAACCGAGAACTGGTCGGGGAAGTACGGATTGGGAACGGAGATCGAACCGGCACTCACGATTTTGTCGTCAGGAGTCACAACCTTCTCTTCAAGCACTCCGACGGCAACAAACGGTTTTACTGTTGAGCCCGGTGTATAAAGCCCCGACACTGCTCGGTTAAGGAAAGGAGTACTCCTGTCGTTTTGATAAGAGCGTATGGTGGAGATGTCATCTCCTTCCGTCATCACGCTTGAACTGTATTCCGGCACACTCGCAAGAGCGATAATCTCGCCCGTCTTTATGTCCATGATAACACCCGCTCCTCCCGTATATTTGTACTCCGCGATAAGCAAAGCGATCAAATCGTACATCTTCTCTTCCATGCGTGCGTCGACTGAAAGTGTAATGCTTTCTCCATCTGTGGGAGGATAGATGATACTTCCGAGACGAGTATTCATAAAAGCATCAGTCTCCACTATTCTCGTGCCCGCCTCACCGGCGAGAAGATCGTCGTAATACTTTTCCGCGCCGTCTTTTCCTACATAATTTTTTTGATAATAAAGTCCGGAACTGTCGGCGGCAGGATACCCGACATACCCGATAATGTGCGCCAATCCATGCATATCCGCGTACGATCTTTTCGAAAAATCTCCGTCACGCGGAGAGTTCCACGCTAACTCAATGCCGTTCCGGTCGTAGATAACCCCGCGTTCGGGGAAGATCGGCAGATGACGAAGACGGTTATTTTCGCTCTCTTCAGCAAATGCCGCGCCGCTTGCAACCTGCAAGCTGGCAATTCGCGCAACAAAGATCACGCCAACACACACAAAAAAAATCCCCAGCATAAAAAAGGTTTTTTTTGAGATCGGTTTTTCCAAAATCCCTTCAAATTGATATGTATCAAAATCAGGCAAGTTAGCCGAATCGAGAAATATCTCATCGGGATCAATACTCGCCTTCATGGCATTCCTTTTTTTTGATAAAAAATTATTCCCCCGCATAGAATCTTGTTTGTTTCTTAAACGTGGTCAGCGCGACATAGAGTACCATACCGCTGACGGTATAAACAAATCGAAACCCCCAAAAAAACGCGCCTCCCCCGTAGAGAAGATCGAGGATCAATCCCGCCAGTATGATCTCATAATATCGTTTGAAAAAAAACGTGGCAAAAACAAGCAAGCAGACCGTAATCCACCACAATGGAGCACAGAAGATCGAAAGAATGACAACGATGTCAACAATGATCCGGCGCGTCATAATCATTTTTTTATTTCTTTGTCACGTAAAACAACCTCAACCTCGCGAACCTGACGAGAATCGACTACATCACGAAAGAGGATCAGTTTGAAAGGATCACTTGTCTTCACATCAATATATTCAACATATCCGACGATACGCGGCATGATACCCGGGAGAAGCACCACATCGCCTTCCGCTATAGCGATATCGCGCGGAAGCCGTATCTCGTAATTGCCGCCTGCGCGCCCCTTTGCGGTTGTCGTGATCTTTTCATCACCAACCAAAACATCGGTGAGTTCTCCGGGCGAAGAAAAAAGCACCACTTTCGAAGAGCGCTTAAGCACTTCGGTCACCTTGCCGATCATGATGTTACCCGCATACAAAACCTCGTCTCCTATCTCGACACCAAAATCCTCTCCGATGTCTATAATAAGCGTATCATAAAGCGACTGCCCCGGACCAGCGAGGACCGAAGCAAGCACAGTTCGGTCAAGAACACTGCGCCCCATAGCTTCCTTGAGATCAAGATTTTCCTCAAAAAGAAGATTGCGATCAAGAAGCTTCATACTAAGAACTCGGAGATCTTCTTTAAGTTTCGTATTTTCATCAACAAGACTTTTCTTTGAACGAACAAGATTGCGAAATCCTCCCCAAAGATTACCTGCGTAGTTCTGTGTTTTCCACAAAGACACAGCCATAAAGCCAACACTCCGCGAAAGAAACCCGTAACCATCGGCAAACAAAAAGATACTGACCAACCCAACCGTAACAAAAAAGGTGATTGTTCTTTTTTGGATATTTCTTTGTTTTCTCATACTCGCAAAGCGATCACCGGCCAAGCGTGGATAGTAAATTATCATTACCCTCGATCAACACATCTTTGAAGTGTTCAATGTCGCCGAGGACTATGCCGGTCCCGCGAACAACTGTTGTAAGCGGATCATTGGTGATATAGATTGGTATCTTGAGCGCGCTGTGTAAAAGCCCATCAAGGCCGCGCAAGAGCGCACCACCCCCCGTAAGGACAATGCCACGATTCATAACGTCGGAAAGTATCTCCGGCGGCGTTGTTTCGAGCACTTCCTTTACGGAATCGACAAGACTTCCGACTGACTGCGCGAGTGCCTCTCGTATGTCAGAATCGGTTATGATCACCTCGCGTGGGAGTCCGGCAACAAGGTCACGGCCTTTCACCGATGCCTCCATAGGCGAATCTCCCTCCGCAACGGATCCAATCGCGATTTTCACATCTTCGGCCGTTTTTTCACCAATGAGTATTTTAAACTCGTCCCGAATATACGAAATGATATCCTCGTTAAGTTTGTCTCCAGCGACTCTCAAATTTTTTGATCGAACAATACCACCGAGCGAAATAACGGCAATATCGGTAGTTCCTCCGCCAATATCAATGATCATGCTCCCCACCGGATCACCGACCGGCAAAAGCGCTCCGATCGCGGCAGCCATCGGCTCTTCAATGATATGCACCTCGCGAGCACCCGCGCTCTTTGTCGCATCATATACAGCACGTGTTTCAACATTCGTTATGCCTGATGGAGCGCCAATGACCACCCGAGGACGCAACTTTTTCTTCGCTATCCTCTGCGTTTTATTGATAAGGTAAGCAAGCATCTCCTCAGCAACCTCGAAATTCGATATCACGCCTTCAACAAGCGGACGAATGGCAACGATATGGTTCGGAGTACGACCAATCATTTGCTTCGCGTCAGCCCCAACGGCGACAACCCTTCCTGTTTTTTGGTTAAGCGCAACAACAGAGGGTTCATTGATCACGATGCCATGGTCGGCAAGATAGACCAACGTATTGGATGTACCAAGATCAATACCAATGTCACCGGAAAACAAACTGTAAAATTTTTTGAACATATTTTTTCAAATTTATTACTGATTCGTATTTTTTGACAAAAGATCGATCAATTTTTCTTTTTGAACTATCATCCCTGCTAATTCTGTCCGGCCTTTCATCTCCACGCCACCCGCACGAATGCTTTTTTCGCTCACAACGACACGCGTTGGAATTCCAATAAGATCCGCGTCCGCGAACTTCTCTCCCGCATTCACGTTTCGATCATCATAGAGCGTGTCAAATCCTTCACGAGAGAGCATGCCGTATATCTCTTGTGCGGCCATAGCAACGTTCGCAGATTCGGCACTTTTAACCTCGACAACATGCGCGGCGAACGGCGCTACCGATGCGGGCCACACGATTCCCGCCTTGTCGGCAAGCACTTCGACGATTGCACCCATCAATCTGCCTAATCCGATACCATAACACCCCATAATGACCGGGTGGTCTTTCCCTTCAGAATCTTTGTACGCAAGCCCGAACGGATCGGAAAACTTATTCTTAAGTTTAAAAGTATTCCCGACCTCGATCGCTTTTTCGGTTTTTAATTTTTTTCCTCCGCATTCCGGACATTCTTTTTGTTCAGCGATTATTTCTTCATTTATCGCCGTAGAACATGAGTCGCATATATGAATCGTATCCTCGCCCGCTCCCGTTACTGTTTGAAATTCGTGAGAATATTTGGAAAAACTTCCACCGGAAGCAAAGGTTAAATGCGTAATATCGCCAAGACCGACTCGCTTGAAAATATTTTTATACGCGGTTATCATAACCTCGTAATGGCGATCAAGGTCTTCCTCGTCGGCATGAAACGAATAAAAGTCCTTCATAAGAAATTCCCGACCGCGCAATACTCCCGATTTTGAACGAAGTTCCATTCTAAATTTATTCTGAATTTGATACACATACATCGGCAGGTCACGATATGAAGCAATGAACTGTTTCGCGAGCGGAACAACTATTTCTTCATGGGTCGGACCAAGCGCAAATTCTTTTTTTGACGAATCAACAATCTTGTAAAGATCATCCATGGTGTTCCATCGATCGGTCTTTTCCCAATTTTCTTTCGGGTGCAGTGACGGCATAAGTATCTCTTGCCCGCCGGCCCTGTTCATTTCATCGCGTATGATATTCGCGATCTTTTCAAGAACTCGAAGACCAAGCGGCAGATAGGTATACACACCCGCTTGAAGCTTATCGACAAAACCCGCTTTGATCAGAAGCTTCGCGTTTCGTGACACCTCTTCCGAGGGTACCTCCTTTCTTGTTTTCGTGAAGAGTTGTGACTGCAACATTCGTCATATCTTACACCTAATAACGATAAAAATCAAAACGATACCCTCTAGACAAAAAGAGCGCGAATATAAAAAATTGAGCTTCGGGGTAGACCCCTTAAAAGACAAAAAACCGGGTTAAGTAAATCGCAAGGTCGTTGTAGGTAACGACCACCATAAGCATTATAATTAAGAAAAAACCGATGACATTGACGGCATTGGTAAGGCGAATGTCGATATCCGACCCTTTGATCGCTTCAATCAGAATGAAGAGGAATCTTCCTCCGTCAAGTGCCGGGAACGGCAAAAAGTTAATGATGGCAAGATTGATCGAAATAATGGCGGCAAGCAAAAGCACATAAACAAAACCGAATGCGCTCGCTTCCCCCACGACACCGACAAGACCGACTGGTCCAGTAACAGAAGAGAGGTCTGCGGTGCCGGCAAAGAGCGAACCAAAAAAATGCCACAACCCGGCCGCGGTCATCGATACAAGCGAAACGGTCATGGCCGCTCCTTCTTTGAACGCACGGAAAAACGGTAAGTGAAGCAGTCCGATTGTATCCATTGAGATCCCGATTGCCGACTCACCTTCGAGTATTCCACTTACCGGAGTAATGGAAATAACTTGTTCATTGCCGTTTCCGCGTCTATAAGTAAATCCAATCGGATCATTGCCGTGCGCGGCAATGAATCCTTTCACATCCGCCGTGTCCAAAGGATGGTTGAGAAATTCCGCTCCCGCAGAGAGAGCAACGATCTCATCCCCTACCCGCAACCCCGCCCTGTCTGCTGGAGAATTCGGAATCGTTCCGGTAATGGTAACCGCGGGACTGACCACCAACGCGATATCGCGATCGGCGACCGCATCAAGCGATGTCGGCAGTCCGATCATAAATCCTACCGAAATGAGAACCCACGCGAGAAGGATATTTGAGACAACGCCGGCCATGACCACCATTGCCTGGGCATATTTCGGTTTAGCGAGAAAGCTTCCCGCGGAGGAACGAATGTCCGGCTCGCCCGTATCGCTCTCGCCAAATATTTTAACAAAGCCGCCTATTGGAAAGAGATTGAGTGAGTATTCCGTTTCACCGATCTTTTTTGAAATAAGTTTTGGCGGGAAACCAAAACCGAATTCATCAACACGCATACGGAAAAGTTTTGCGACAAGAAAATGCCCCGCCTCATGCGCGAGCACTAATACGGCAAGTATGACAATAAAAATAATAGCGGTCGTCATGATATATGGCCTTTCGGCGCAATAAATTTAAAACATAATATCGTGCTCTTTCTTTGAGGCGATATTTTCAAGCTTGTTATTTGTTACATCAACCAACTCCTGAAGCATATTTTTGATCCTGAATTTGTCATCTTCAGAGATTTCTTTGGTCTTCTCTTTTTCTTGCACGTCGCTCCAGAGAGCTTCCCGTTCTTTGCGAACAGAAACACGCGCTTCTTCCAATTTTCCACCGACTGCCTTCACGAACGCAACACGCCGCTCCCCTGTTAATTCGGGAAAGAATACTCTGATCCCAGCCTGATCAACAGACACCGAGATGCCGAGATTTGCGGCATCGATCGCTTTTTCCATCGCCTTTATCTGCGTCTTGTCCCACGGAATCACACGAACCGTACGCGGGTCATCGGTGGTGATGGATGCCGCATGCGCGATCGAAGTTCTCGCTCCGTACGCGTCAAAAGTAATCCCGTCAAGAAGTGTCGGAGTTGCCCTGCCAGTGTGAATCGACATGAGCTCTTTTGAAAACCGTTCTTCAATCGCGGTAAGGCGTTTTTTAAATGTTTGCAAATCGTACATAAATCACTTCAAGTATACTTCATTCCGAATACGCGTCAAAGGAAAAATTCACCCGACACGCGGCATAGTAAGCGCGCCATGCTCGAGTATGGCCTTCACTGATGGCGCCCTTCCATTCATATATCCGCGATATTTCTGGATATCCTCAAGCGCGCGGCGCATTTCCAACGAAAGAATTCCTACTCCGTCCACCTGACGAGATACGACACATTCGAGCGCCCCCAAAAAAGAAATCGCCTTGTCTTTGTCTTTTTCCGCAACAATCTTTTCGATGGAACGCAACCGGCTAACAGTATCTTCGCGTACGAACTTCCGCGCAAGTTCCATCGACCATTCAGATGGCGCAGATAACACTCGCGTGACCACCTGTAACCGCGAACGCAATGTCGGCAACAAGACTTCAGCGCTGGGCATGATAAGAAAAAAGTAGGTCTGATCCGCCGGCTCTTCAAACATTTTAAGGAGAGAGTTTTGCGCTTCTTCCGTAATAAAGCGTGCGTGTATGACAAATATCCTTCTGTTGTGCATGATCGCCTTTCGTGATTGAAAGTCTTTCAGCACCCTTCCGTTATCAACTCCAAATTGCTCAAATGAATCGATCCAAATGTCCGGATTGTCATGTGTCGGAAAAAGTAATTTTGTTTCAAAAAAATCAAACAAGAGCGGCGAAATATTTTCGTAATCACCCTCGATAAGATATGCATGGTGAAGCATGCCGCTCTTCTCGTATGCATCCACCATACCGCGTATATCTACAGCACGACTATCGTCCATGTTATTTTTTCGCAATAATACTCTTTTTGTAGGTATCCAAGTGCTCAAGCGCTATCCCTGTGCCTTTTGCGACACAATACAGGGCGTCCTCGGCGAGTATTGAGTGCACACCTGTTCTGCGGTGCACCAATTCGGGAAGATTGCGAAGCTGAGACGAACCGCCGGTCATAATGATCCCTTGATCAATAATATCAGCAGAAAGTTCCGGCGGAGTTTCTTGTAAAACATCCTTGATCGCCTTTATCATCTCCCGCAACTCTTTGTCAATCGCCTTCACGATCTCATTGGTACCGGCTTGCGCGCTCCGCGGCAGACCGGCGACAAAATCACGCCCCTTTATTTTCATGAAAAGCTCTTCTTCAAGCGGCACGGCAGAGCCAATTTGTATTTTTATCTCCTCGGCGGTTTTGTCGCCAATCGCGAGGTTAAACGTCTTTTTGATGTAGTCGGCAATCGCTTGATCGATTCGATTACCCGCGCATTTAACCGAAGTTGAAGACACGATACCGCCGAGGGAAATGACGGCAACGTCCGTCGTTCCACCGCCAATATCGACGATCATGTGGCCACGCGCCTCATGGATCGGTATGCCGGCACCGATTGCGGCAAGTATCGGTTCTTTCACCACATACGCGCTTTTTGCCCCGGCTTTCATGGTCGCTTCAACGACGGCACGGCGTTCCGTCGAAGAAACACCCGCAGGAACCGAAACCATCACCTCCGGCTTGAAAATATTCCATCTTCCAAGCGCTTTCCCGATATAATAACGGAGCATCGCTTCCGTCACTCGATAATCGGCGATCACCCCGTCACGCATTGGACGATAGGCAACGATGTTGTCAGGCGTTCTGCCAATCATTTCTTTCGCCTCAAGTCCAACCGCCAAAATTTTATTATCTTGTTCCGATACCGCGACAACGGATGGTTCATTCAGCACCACTCCTTTACCGGGAACGTAGACAAGGGTGTTCGCGGTTCCAAGATCTATGCCGAGTTTATTCGAAAAGAAACTCATTGTGATCTATGTATATCAGCTCCGAACAGAAATGGCAATAGACAAGCGCTAGTACGGATTTGGTGCGAACACACCCGTTGACATTGTCGATGTTGGAATTGTCACTTCTTGCATTAGGAGCTTTTGAAGTTCTTCTGTTGTTATCGCGTCTTTTGGCGCTTCGATAGAAACGTTTCCATTCACCTCTTTGAGAACATATTCAATCTGTACCGATCCGGAAACATCAGCGCCGGCGATACTAAATTGACCCATCTCCGCGACCGTCTTCACCCGGTAAATGTAGAGATTATCCGTTCCAACCCACACATTGGTTTCGACAAGAGAGAGCACTTGCGCAATCACTGTTTTTTCTTCGTCAGTCATTGGCTCAATCGAATCGTCAGCAGGCACATCAAGGTGCTTTTCCCTTACGGTATTCACCATTTTTTCAAACTCATTGACAAGAATGGTTGCGTCATCGGTCGAAAGCGCGATCCGGTAATGATGCAAGGGGACCCCATCGATAACCTCATCGTCAAGAGCCGTGATCGACCGTTCAATGATTTGTTGAAATTCGGAAGAGAGTAAATAATCTACGACCATTACCCGAACATCTTTCCGGACTGATTCCACATCAAAAGACGGAGTTATTGAAGGACTTTCAATGTCCATGTTTTCATCTTCAATCTGCGAAGCAACAAAATCGGCGGTGTTGAAAACAATCCATGTATCTTTCATGTTTGACACGTTTATGAACGGAATATCGCTCACATCGTTGAGTCGAAAATATCCGGAGTTATTAACGGACAAAAAATCAAAATTCAACTCAAAGTGCGCCGGAAACATTCCGATCGTTTCATCGATCTCAAAGTCGTTCGAAGTTCTGAGATCGGCATCTTGAACATCGCCGCTCCGTTTCGCAAGAGCACCATCGGTAGTAAGTTTCGCCGAGTACGTTATTTTGCCAAAACTGGATGGATCAATGAACGGAGTTTCAGCCGCGGAATCCATTGCCGAAGTACCTGTTACCGCCTGTTCCATAATCCCATCAGCAGAAAGCGTAACGGAAAATGTTGCAGAATCCATGTTCTTGTTAAACGCCGCCATAAGTACCTCCGCCGGTGTCATGCTCTTTTTGCCAAAAAACGCAAAGTATGCAAACGCTGATCCGCCGACAAGAACAACCCCGATGATGATCGCGATAACACCGATTGTTGCCCGAAATCCGCTCCCCTTTCCGCGCGTACTGAGAGAACCAGCAAGTACGCTCCCCACGCCGGGTGTCGGACGCGAAAAAAGACGCTGACCGGAATTCTGCGGCGAAGACATGGTAGCGGTCTTGTTTATTGAAGGAGGAGTACCCATTGGACGATTGTTCAAAACAAGCTGTTGCATCGCTTCGACTATGTCGGCATCATTCCACCCGCCTTGACTTCTCAAGGCATTTTTTATCTCTCCTTCACTGGTACCATTATCAAGTTGTTGTTTGATATACGCGCGCAATTCTTCTGTCACCATAAAAAATTAAAAAAATAATCGAGTAAAAAACTATCTAAGACGTTTGATGTCGACACCGATCGCGCGCAATTTTTTTTCAACGTGATCATATCCGCGGTCGATGTTGTATACATTATGAATGATTGAAATTCCTTTTGCAATAATTGCGGCGATGACAAACGCAAGTCCCGCGCGCAGGTCGGGGCTTTCGAGTGTTTTTCCATGAAGTGATGATGGCCCTTTCACGATAATCCGGTGCGCATCCATCGCAATTATATCAGCACCCATGCTCGCAAGCGCTTCTGCGTATCCAAGACGCCCTTCAAATATTGTTTCAAAAACTTTCCCCTCGCCTTCGGTTTGCGTAAGAAAAACGGTCATAGGCGCCTGCAGGTCTGTCGGGAATCCGGGATACTCGTGAGTCTTGAGATCGAACGATTTTAAAGTACCTTGCTCGCCCGTGACCGTTACCGTGTCTCCGGATACGACAATACCGACACCGGAATCACGAAGGAGCTCTATCAGAAGCTCGAGATGCCAAGGGTTACAATTGGTTATTTTCACATCCTTCCCGGCGAGTGCCGCAAGAATGAGGTAGCTCCCCGCCTCAATCCGATCCGGCAAAACGCGGTGAGGAGAAAGGGCGGTAAGTAATCCTCCTCCACATATCCTGATCGTAGTTGTGCCAATACCCGTTATCGAAGCACCGCCATCAATAAGAAATTTAGCCAAGTCCTCAATCTCCGGTTCAAGCGATGCGTTCTTGATCACCGTTTCACCGGAGGCAAGCACCCCAGCCATCATGAATGTTTCGGTAGCGGTCACACTCTGTTGTCGCATGTGTATCGTCGTTCCCGTAAGTGTTCCTCCGGTAGCGGTGAAAAGATAGCGTCCTTTCGATTCTTTTATCTGCGCACCCATCTTTCTAAAGCCATCAAGAAATATATCAATTGGACGCTCGCCGATAAGGCACCCTCCGGGATGGGGAAAAGAAACCTTGCCGAACCGCGCAAGAAGCGGCCCCGAGAGCACGATCGACGCGCGAAATCTTTTCGAAATATCATCAAGGAGTGAGGTGCTGCAGCGCCTGCCTACACGAAGATCATACACGCCTGTTTTCTTTTTTGACACAACAACCCCGATAGCGTTAAGCAGGTCTGACATTCGTTTAATATCTTCTATTTCGGGAACATTCTCAAGAATTACTTTGTTCTTAAAAAGAACCGACGCCGCCATAAGTTTAAGCGCGGCATTTTTTGCGCCACCAATAATAACCTCGCCTGAAAGCGCGCGTTTCCCGCCAAGCCCGTTTATCACGAATCGCGAATTCTCGTTTGTTCTAGAAATGTGTCGGCTTCTTATACTCCGCGGAGATCTTTTCATGAAAAAGATTATACACCGGACGCATCGTCAATGCCACCGCTTGATTATCTCCAAATATTTCCTTTTGTGAACTTTTTGTATATTATAGGGAAATATGAAAAAAATGTTTTACCGTAAAGAGGCCACTCTGTTCGCGTTTATTGGCGTTATCTCGCTCGCGATTCTTGTGTATGGATACCAGTCATCGGCGAACCTTGGAGCAATAACCGTCCATGTTCCTTACGCGAACACCGCGGTTTTTTGGAATAATGAAGAAGTGCGCCTCACGACCGCCACCGACCAAGAAGTCGTTGTCGGACGAGTTGCTCCCGGCGAACAATCGGTTCTGGTATACAAAGAAGGATACTACCCATGGGAAAAAACCTTGTATATGAGAGAAGGAGAAAAAGCGGATATATTCCCTTTTTTGGTGCGGGAGAACCCCGGCCAACATGAAGTCGATCCAGCGATATTCGCAAATGTGATTCCTCCAAACGGGAAAAAAGTTTCAGCGAGCGGTGCGATAGCGGTCGATAATGCCAATGGCAAAATATACGCAATCCGGCTTACTGACGACAAATCAACCCTCTTTTGCGGTTATGAACACGAAACAGAAACATGCTACGAGACGGTAGTAGTGCTCGACATTCAGCAAACCATCAACAATGTTGACTTTTACCCCGACAGAGACGATGTTATTCTTTTCTCTACGAAAGACGGGCTCTACGCGATCGAGATCGATGGACGCGGAACACGAAATTTCCAGCCAATCTATGAAGGCTCGACCGATGGATTCTTAGTCGATAAACGCACCTCATCCATTTACGTCAAAAACGGACAATCATCCTTTCAGGTACTTCCTTAAGCACATAGAGAGATTAATATATGAAGATCGTAAACGTACATCCTCTTTCAAAAGGCGTTTTCAAAGAAATCCTTTCTTATTTCACCTCGAAGCCTGTCGAGGTCGGCAGTATTGTAACAGTCGAAATACGAAAGAAAAAAGTACCAGCGCTTGTGATCTCCGTCGAGGAAACGCGCTCCGCAAAGCTCGAACTTCGGAGTGCGCCATACACGATGAAAAAAATTGACGAATTCAAAGGAGAAAAATTCTATCTTCCGGAGTTTGTTGCTGCCGCCAAGGAGACCGCGCGGTATTTCGTTGCCACTACAGGCGGGATACTGCAGTCTCTCACCCCAAAGATAATACTCCTGGAGTACCAAAAACTTCATGGCGACATTACCCCCCGACACAGCGCGGAAACCAATCTTGCACAAGAAAAGTTTCTTCTGCAGGCAAGCGATAAGGAGCGATTCGCTATTTACAAAAGCATTATTCGAGAGGAATTCGCGAAACAATCGTCCGTATTTCTCTGTATGCCGACGATAGAGGATGTAAAAACAATCATGGACTCGCTTGAACGAGGCATTGAGGAATATACGTTCATCCTCCATAGAGAGCTGAAGAAAAGCGAGCTTATCACGTCATGGAAAAAAATCCTCATGAAAAACCACCCTGTGCTTATCATCGCCACGAGTTCTTTTTTCTCGGTTCCGCGGTCCGATATTGGAACGATCATCGTCGACAAGGAGAATTCGCACTCATACAAAACACTGACGCGTCCATTCTTTGACATAAGAAAATTCGCCGAAATATTCGCGAAACAAGCGGGAGTAAAACTTATCTTCGGAGATATTTTCTTGCGGCCGGAAACACTCCAGCGAAGAGAGTCTGGAGAATTCACTGACTGGAGTCCGCTCAAATTCCGCTCGCTCTCAACCGCAAAACAAATACTGGTCGATGCCAAAAAAGACCGTAGCGAAGCGCCTAGGAAACAATTTCGCGCGCTCGGAGATGAGATGCTTAAAATGGTCACTGATGGAAAAGCCGAGAACGAACACTCGTTCATCTTTGTCGCACGACGCGGGCTTTCTTCCATAACCGTCTGCAACGATTGCGGTACTGTGGTAAGATGCGGAAGTTGTGATACCCTGATGGTGCTCCACAAAGGCACACAAGAAAACGTGTTCTTATGCCACAAGTGCGGCGAAATGCTGAGTGGAAGCGTAAAATGCCGTGCCTGCGACAGCTGGCGCTTGACCGATCTCGGAATCGGAATCGAGAAAGTGGAAATGGAACTTTCAAAAAAAATTCCGGGCATAAAGATATTTCGCGTTGACGGCGATTCGACAAAAACGCGCAAGGCGGCAATCGAGATGGTAAAAAATTTCTTCTCCGCCCCGGGGAGCGTCCTACTCGGAACGGAAATGGCGCTCCATTATCTCGGGAAAGAAATTGACAATGTTGGCGTTGCGAGCATCGACTCGCTTTTTTCGCTCCCTGACTTTCGCATCGGAGAAAAGATATTCAACCTGCTTACCACTCTTCGCGCAAAAGCAACAAAACGCTTCGTAATTCAAACACGAAATGCGGAAGATAAAATATTCGAACACGCACTGCGCGGGAATATCATGGATTTCTATCGCGATGAGATAACCGCCCGAGAGACATTCGGCTATCCACCGTTCAAAACGCTCATAAAAATATCCCACTTCGGCGGCGAAGGCATCGCTACACGGGAAATGGAGAAGCTCGAAACTGTGCTGGCGCGCTACAAGCCGGTGGTGTTCAGCGGCTTCGCGCCGAAACGCGGCGGTAAACGCGCGGTAAACATGCTCATCAAGCTCACCCCCGACGCATGGGTCGACGAAAACCTCTTGGAAATTCTGCGAGGACTTCCGCCTTCTTTCATCGTCAATATTGATCCTGAAGATCTGCTCTGACGTGCCGCACTATAATGACGCGGAAAGAATGGTCTTTTGTAGGAAAATGACCATTCCTTTATATCTTGCAGTCAACCTTCTAACGCAACGGATGATATACTCGCTCCGTACGAAACAAACAACCTATCGATAGCTCTCCGCCATATACCATCTCTCACTTTTCTTTCCGGGTCGTCCATCGTTGTAAGGCAACGGTTTGCCAAATCTTTTCTTTTGAACGATGATCCCCAATACTCCTGCTGGTTCAGTTCCTGTGCGTACGCCGAAAATCGATGAACGATGAGCCGGCATCATCGCGTCTCTTTTCAATATCGCCGAACGTCCGCAGGATATCTTCCTTCTTGACAGATATTTTTTCACTTACGTGTCGTTATTAGTTTGTTTTCGACGCGGAGTGAACTCCCACAAACTCGCGAAAACACTCCCCCTATGATCAAACGAGTGAGCATGAGTAATTCACGATTGATACCGACTCAAATATACTTTGCTCATCTTGCGTCCCCTTGGGAACAAAGCACGAGTGAGAACACCAGCGATCTCATTCGGCAATACACCCCCAAAGACCCGGAGCTTGATAAGATATCCACCCGAGATATTAAACGCGTCCAGTGTCAGTTCAACGACCACCCTCGCGCCGTCCTCAATTTCTACAAACCCGATAAAGTATTTAACAAACTCGTTGCGTTAAAAATTTGAGATCGCCTAAGAACAAACCTTAAAACTCTTTCTGTCCCGCGTCTTTCACGAACCGGGCCGCTTTGCAAGCGACGTTGCTTGAAGATCATAGATGCTATTTATGGGGACAAGTGCCGCACTGTAGAGTTACCCATACCAGTAATGATATTGCGCCCCCGCATATGATATGATAAAAATGAATGAGTTTTTGTTCACGCGCGTACGCGCGCACAGAAGACACTTGAAATGAAACATAGAGAAAGAAGACAAGCGGCAACCATGCAGACGGTGAAAGATGCGAGTCTTGCAGAGCTCAACATCCTCCTTGCGAACGAGCGATCCATGATCGAAACTGTCCGCGAGGAAGCGTTGCGCCGCCGTACCTTGCTTATTAACATACGGCATCAGTGGAACGGCAAAAAAACCGCTCCGACAGATAACAACTCAATGTCCCGTGCTTCCGCCAATTGACGCAGTAGCGTGGAACTCTTCTTGTTTTGAGAAGGAAAATAATTCTAGCGCGAAGAGACATCCTCTGGTGAGGCGGCACAATAAGATCTCTCGCGCGCGCTCGCGTGGGGAAGCGAAAAGAAGTATGACAGGCATCTTTTTATCCCTCTTAATCCGCAGTGAAAATAAAGCAACATGGTTGAAATAGTGCAAAAAGAAAATAGCATATTGCGAAAAGCCACCGAAGAAGTCCCTCTCGGGGATATCACGGGCGCACAAATAAAAAAAACGCTGGCGGATATGAAAGAGGCGCTTGATTCGCAAGACGATGGCGTGGCAATCGCAGCTCCGCAAATCGGCGTTTCTCTCCGCATTTTCATCGTTTCGCGAAAAGTATTTACCATGAAAGAAAAAGACAACGAGATCGAAAAATCAAAAACAAAAAACGCCACTGGCAACAACCTTGTTTGCATCAACCCTGTCATTACGGGAACGTCAAAAAAACAATTGTGGTTGGACGAGGGATGCCTTTCAGTACGCTGGCTTTACGGCAAAGTAAAGCGCGCGGAGAAAGCGACGATAAGAGCATACAATGAATATGGCAAGCTCTTCACCCACGGCGGAAGCGGACTTCTCGCGCAGATATTCCAACACGAAACTGATCATCTTAATGGCATCCTCTTCATCGACAAAGCAAAAGATATCGAGGAAATCAAACCGGAGAATATTCAAGATTGATCAACTCCTGCCGATAGTGAACAAACATCGGATATCTACGATATGATCATCGTGTCGTCTTTTTGTTTCTTTCTCCTTCCCAAAAAAATAATCACGATGATCGCGGCGACAAACACGACGACGATGACCGATAGGAATGTAGCCGCCATGCCATATCTTGCACTGTCTGCGTCGCAACGAACGGTATATTCAGCCGTTGGCTTTTCGAGCGTATATGAGGTGAGCTAGTAATGGAAGATGCAAAAAAATCCGACAGTTGTTGAGAGCAGAACGATTACTGGCAAAGTATAGTATAAAAAATGGTAATTAGTTTGAAACTATTCACTAAAAGTATATCATTGCCCCATGAACCAAACAAACGGCAATTCTACCATCGCTTTCTTTGGCACGCCGCAGTTTGCGACAGTAGTGCTTGATGAGCTCAAAGCCGCGGGGATACTTCCCTCACTTATCATCACCCGGCCAGATAGGCCAAAAGGCAGAAATCTTGTCATGACCTCGCCGGAAGTTGCCGTGTGGGCATGGGAGAACGGCATCGAATACGTTCAACCGGAAAAGCTCGATCGAAACTTCATCGCCGGTTTGCGCCCGCGCAATTTCGATCTTTTCCTCATCGTTGCCTACGGCAAGATCGTTCCGAAAGAGATCATTGATATGCCCGCACACGGCACGCTCAATGTCCATCCATCGCTTCTCCCCCGCCTGCGTGGCGCATCACCAATAGAGTCGGCAATCCTCCTTGAAAATAAAACCGGAACGACAATCATGCACATCGACGAAGAAATGGATCACGGACCAATTGTCGCGCAAAAAAAGGTGGTCGTTCCCGAATGGCCACCGCGCGCAAGCGAGCTTGAAGCGATACTCGCCGACGAGAGCGGAAAATTGCTCGCGAAAACAATTCCCGCTTGGATAGCCGGAAAGATAACTCCGCGTGCGCAAGAACATGCCAAAGCAACGTATTGCAAAAAGATCGTGAAAGAAGACGGCCTAATCGATCTTTCCGACGATCCGGAAAAAAATTATCGAAAAATTCGGGCGTTCGATAAATGGCCTCGGGCACATTTTTTCACCGAACGTCACGGGAAAAAAATTCGCGTTACCATAACGGACGCGATACTCGCAGACGGAACGCTCGTTGTAAAACGTGTTATCCCCGAAGGGAAACGAGAAATGTCGTACGACGACTTCCTGATCGGCACATCCGCGTAACACCACTCTCTGGCTGTTTGCTCGAAAAAACCAAGTAAGGTAGCATACGCGACAGAGTGGTGTATACGGCTGTTTCCGGAGTTTTTGGCATACCAAACCTAAAGAAAGGAAGCAAGAAATGCACAGCGGCGCTATGCGGAAAGAAGCAGGAATGCGACATCATGCGCGAGCTTCGTACCGCCAAAAATCGGACTCGATAATCGTGCAGACGGCGGAACGGCGCACCACGCGGGAGCGCATCAACAACCGACTGACGATACTCCGATTACGCGAGCGGATGGAGAAAGAAGAACCGGCGGCGGAATTGACCGGCTTCGTGCTCCACGACATCCGGAAGTTTTTTAAGGATCACCACTTGCCTCTTCTCGAACGGGACTGGAAAGTGAGCGAAGTGATCGAACTCCTTTCGTGCGAAGAGAAAGGTGCGATCCCTAGCGAGTACAAAGCGATGGTCGACAAGATCATCGAAGACGGCGAGTTTGTCGTCCGATTCACCTGGTGATAAATACCCCGCCCGGCGTTCTCAAAAACAGAACACAGCGCGGGGTATTTTTATTGTGCTGTTCCTTGCCCTCGGTCCGTACGTTTTGTCTCTTTAGTAACGCTCCTCAACCGTTACCTGTTCAAGAATAATGTTTTCAAGCGGCCGATCAAACGGCGATCCGGTCGTTTTTATAATTGCTATTTTGTCTACCACATCCATGCCGGAAATCACTCTTCCAAATACCGGATGCTTGCTTGTAAAAGGTTCTTTGTCCCAATCAAGTAGAATATTATCAGCCATATTTATGAAAAATTGAGACCCGCCGCTGTTGGGACCCGCGTTTGCCATCGCTATGGTACCGCGCACATTAGACAATCCTTCCACAAATTCATCTTCTATCGCGTACCCCGGACCGCCCGTCCCCCACTGTGATTGTTTTGAACCGTCCTTGGTAAGTGGATCACCTCCTTGAATCATAAACCCCGCGATCACCCTATGAAATTTTGTTCCATTGTAAAAACCTTCTTCAGCCAACTTTTTGAAATTACCCGCGGTGATGGGGCTTTTTTCCAAAAATAATTCCACCACAATTTCCCCAAAGTTTGTTTTCATTGTTACGATCATGTTTTTATCACTTAATGTTAGAGGTGCACTATCATCTGTTGTTACGGTTGATATGAGTGGAATCAATGTATCCACGTCAATAATATGCTGTATATAGGCATTTTGCTCTTTGGTGATAGCGCTTGCAAAATTAAGAATATACGCCGTCGTGCCAAACGCGACGAGGAGAAAGATGGCCCAATGCGCAGTATTGATTCGTTTCATATCTCTTCTACTCCTCGTTTTCGTCAAATTCTTTTAAAATTCCTTTGAGCTTCGACTCCCCTTTTTTGGTCATCGTCCGCTCCTTGCCCTTTTCCGAATTGATCTGCCGTGCCGCTTCATCTTTAATCTCGTCGATCGCCGCATAAAGATCATCCTTTTCCGAAACCGCTCGGAGCAACTTTCCTGCGATGTGCACATTGATCTCCGCACGAAAGACCTCGCCATCCTGATAGTGCTTGCTCGTTTTCCCGATCTCAACATCGGCATACACGCTCTCCGGATCTGTGACAACGATAAACTTATGAAGCCTATTCACCTTCTCCTCAACATAGGTGTTGATCGCCGGCGTAAGCTTCATATTGGTCGCCTTGATGTTTATTTTCATATCCTTTTATTATATCAAAACGAAAAAATACGAACAAGAGGGTACTGGAATTGTTCTCAACGCTCTTCCGCTTCGCACGGAAGGTCGACGGAAAGCACCTTACCCGACGAACGATGCCCGCTTATGATCCGCACTTTCCCCACCGGCACCCCAAAACGCGCCGCCACGATCTCCCGCACGCGTGTATTCGCACGATTTTGTTCCGCAGGGTCTCTCACTGACAGCAAAAGATCTCCGTTCTTCGCTTCTTCAACTCGTTCTTTTTTCGCCGATGGGTTGACTCGCACCCTGATATACATAGTAACAGTATAAGAAAGTAACAACTATCGCTTCCGCTCGTAGCGACCGATAAGCTCCGCCTGCGCAAGAATGTGCCCGCTCATCGCGCGTTCAACATCAACCTTTGTTGCACCGACCGGCAGATTAAGTATCGCGTCAAGCGCGTAGAGTTTGAAAAAATATCGATGCTCTCGATCGGGAGGACACGGCCCGTGATAAGTTGAATTCCCCGCCGTACCGATACCGGCATTGCCATCCGGCTCTTTTCCTTCCGCGATCGCCGTCGTATCGGACGGAATGTTAAACCGCACCCAATGATTCCATATGCCATCCGCGCGTACCTGTTTAGGCACATCTGGATCGTCCATGATAAGCGCGAGTGAGCGCGTGTGGGACGACACGCCGGAAATGCGAAATGTCGGACTTATGTTCTTCCCGTCGCAGGTATGCCGCGCCGGAATTTTTCCGTTATTTTCAAAAGCGTCGCTGGTGAGCATAAGACGTTGCATGTTTCTATTTTACCACAAAAGACGTTGCATTTACTCTCACTTATCGGTACAATACAAAAGTTCTTTTACAAAAATCTACATTCCGCGGTAGCTCAGTTGGTAGAGCGCCTCGCTGTTAACGAGGATGTCCCAGGTTCGAGCCCTGGCCGCGGAGCCAGTTAGGACTACTAGCTAATTCTAGTACCAAATTAAACGGAGAGGCTATTGTAAAACATAGCTTTTTCCCCGTTTACAGTCGGATTCTGAAGTATGTAATTCAAAAATGCTCTTTTTCTTGCAGGTTCAAAACTATTATCAAAAATTGCTTTTGCTCTGTGTGCTACAGAAAGCACTGCGGCAACAGTAGTTTGGTGATCATAATCTGTTTTTGAGTGTTCGAACATTTCAATTTCAATGACCTGTATTTGGTCCTGATACTCTTGATGCTTTTTGTCATAGATGTCCTTAGTAATACTCTGTTCCATGTAAACATCGAGCAATCTGTTGCGAGTCTCACTGCAATCACAAACATGATATGATAAAGGTATTAATAGAAATTATGAGGTCTTAGCTAGTCTAGAGCTTATACGAAATTATGATAACTTTAAATATGTAAGAACTAAGTAACTTAAATTATTAAGAAAGTGATAATCTCACGCACATGGAATATCAAAATATACAAAAACTTAAAATGTTTACTCTAGATACTATCCCCGATTTGGACGTCGTCGTTCTCGGCGCGCTTGAGCTATTTGAGAAGGAACCACTGCCGAAATTGAATATGAACTTATATAAACGTCCGCTCGTTGTCGGTTCCGGCAACGCCGAAGCGACCGGGCGAATCATTTTTGACGATACTGACGCGGTCTTTGCGTCGGAAAGCAATTTTGAAAGCAAGCTTAAACACATACCCGATATTGACGGTGTCGTCCTCATTTCAGCGTCCGGCGGCAAGCACGCGCCGATCATCGCCAAACGAGCCAATGAACTCGGAAAACGCGTTACGTTAGTCACCAACAACTCTGACGCACCCGCGAAAGAATTTGTCAAAAACGAGAGTGTGTTCGTATTCCCGAAAAATAGGGAACCATACACGTACAACACATCCACTTATATGGGTATGATACTCGGAAAAACGCAGGAGGATCCAAAAAGTATCCAGCAATTCATTCAGGAACGGATAGGTGCTCTTTCGTTCCCTGATTTTTCACGATATAACAAATATTTTTTAATCGTGCCGACACGATTCTTCGGTATCATACGAATGCTTGAAGTAAAGTTTATCGAACTTTTCGGGCGAGAAATCGCCCGCGATGTCGAGACGAGCGAATACATGAAACATGCGGTAACAGTGGTTCCTTCCAACGAGCTTTTTGTGAGTTTCGGCGAGGAAAACATCATGTGGGGCGATCCAGGCAGAAGACTTCATATACCGCTCCCTGAAAACGCCGATTATGGCGCGATGATGGCGATCGGCTATTACGTCATCGGACAAATTCAAAAAAAACACCCGCCGTATTTCAAAAAAAACATTGTCGCTTACACTGAAGAGGCTTCGCGTATTTTCGGAGGTGCCATACATCCGATTGTTGAATAATCAAGTTCAGTCCCAAGAACGAAGAAACGGGTGTGGTAAGCGCAATATTCCTCACAAATATGCGTACATAATGTCTTCTTTGGTCTCTCCGACTATCGGAGTATGTTCTCCAAGTCCTTTAGTGCGTCTATTTTGTTTCCTCTTCATTTGTCGCTCACATCTTGCCCAAATCCAACATCTCATCGATGCGTACTTTCTTCACAAACTCAGGAACGTGGCTCACGAGTATCATCGCGCCTTCATATCTATCGAGCGCCTGTGCGATAATCGGAACATGGCGAAAATTGATATGGTTCGTCGGTTCATCCAATATAAGAAGTCCCGGCTTTTGCAACATAAGCCGACAAAACGCCACGAGTCCCTTCTGTCCTTCGGATAGACTCCCGACTTTTGAAAACATAACTTTGCCATCAAGCAAAAATCCCGCGGCGGCAGATCGAATATCCTGCTCCACTTCTTTCTCCAGTACCTCGGCAAGCGTGTCATATACGGTCTTGTCAAAATCAAGCGTTGAAAAATCCTGCCGGTAGTACCCAACCCGAACACCAGCTACGATGCGTGCACCCGACGCGACACCGCTTGCAAGTGCCTCGAGAAGTGTGGTCTTCCCCACCCCATTGGGGCCAGAGAGAAGCAAGCGCTGTTTTTTGCGGAGGGATATATCTACCTTTTTTTGTTGTGGTTTGTCACCTCGTATAATGGTAACCGATGTGATGGTAATTACCTCCCCCATTAAGCCGTCCTGAGTCGGGATTACAAACGGTCTGATCACATTATCTTCGCGCCTCACCTCTACTTTATTTTCCTCCGCCTCGGCGGCGCTTTCTCGCATACGCTTCGCCAATATACGCATTCGTCCCCCTTTATTAGCGAAAAAATTCGCCTTGTCTTTTTTCTCCTGAATATGCTTCTCCATTTGAGCATTCTTCCGCCGCTCTTTTTCCACGCGGATTGTTATTTCGCGCAACACGTCTTTGTAGTCGCCGACATATTGCTCTATCTTTTGAGTAAACACGTCCACATACAAAACCCCGCGTGTAAAAGCATTGAGAAAATCTGAATCGTGCGAGATCACGATGACCGTCTTGTCATATTTCTCAAGAAACTTCGTGAGATGCTCAACACCCTCTTTATCCAAATTATTGGTCGGCTCATCGAGAAGTATGACATCCGCTTTTTGAATAAGCGCTCCGGCCAAAAGCAATCGCGCCTGTTGTCCGCCGGAAAGATCGCGAACTTTTTTATCGTGAGGAACGCTAAAATTGACCACGTCAAGAACATCATCAATCCGCGGATCAATGTCATATACCGGCTCCTTAAAGCACATCTGAAAAAATTCGCGTATGGTATGATCCATGTTTTCTTTAGCCATTACTTGGTGCGCCTTGGCGATTGTCACCCCCTTTACGATATTCACCACGCCACCTGCTGGTTTGTTCTCACCGATGATCAAAGAAAATATCGTGCTTTTGCCTGCGCCATTTTGCCCCATAAGCGCCAATTTCATGCCCCGGCGCACCACAAAATCAACCTCTTTCAAAATAGGCTTATTGTGTCCGTGTTCAAATGACACTTCGTCGAATCTGATTATCGCTTCTTGTGCTGACATAAGTATTACAAAAAAAATAGCGCCACGCGCAACGGTTTGTATAACCGTACTACAAAATCGCTACTTACACAACATACCGGCCACTAAAAAAACCGCGCTTATCGATAAACTGTTTTAGGTCTCAGAGATATTTTTCTCATGAAGGAAATTCGATCAACGGTAAAGTTGAACAAGCCATCCAAACAAACTTATACTATGCTCATTTTTGGCGACAAACGCCCGCAATTTATTGTTCTGTCGAGTAAATAAATGATCTGCTTTTCTAGCGCGAACGCCACTTCGTGATCAGCTATTGAGTTCACCGCGCTCGTAAGACTCACCATTCTTGTCTCGTTTGCGTCAACCGCGGCGTATAGAGATCTGATGCTTCCATATTTCGGTCCGATCAGGAATTTTACCAATCCTCTTCTTCTTCTCATATCATTGACGGCATCCCTGACCTTCATTTGGGTTTCCTCCTGCTCATGAATAGCGCCCACCAGGGTTCTTTGTCCCATGCCTTCTTCCATATCAGCCAATATTTTTATGTTGTGAATGAAATAAATAACATTCTTTTTGTAAGACCTGATCATGTCTTCTTCACTGGTGTCACTTTCGCTCTCGCCAATTACCTGCTCTTCAATAGTCATTTCGAGCAATTTTCCGAGCCGTTCCAAACGGTGTTCAGTCGATTCAAGAAGCCGTGCCGCTTCCTCGGGATCAGTTGCAAGCGTAAGTTCGAATGTAAAAGCCGTATCTTTTATCTTGGCAAAGTATTCTTCGAACGATTCCGCGACGACTTCGCGCGAGGACAAGATGCCCATTTGTGCCTCGACTTTTCTAATCTTAAAATTGAGCATACCGATAGTTCCCGCAACTCTTTTCTTTAGTTCGTTGATCGTTGCCGTATTCTCTTCGAGTAATTTCTCGCATTCTTCGATCTTCTCCGTTCCCTTGAGAAGATCGTATTTTAAATGCCTCACGAAAGACCCCATGTGGTCTGAGCTTCCGGCAAGAATGTTGAACGCGTCGAGAAATTTGTCAAGCAGGGAATTGCCGATGTTGTTGGGATATTTTATCGTGTGATCTATCTCGCTCCACCCCTCCTCAAAAATGGTCCTGACCTGTATTTCGGCAGTATAACGATTTTTACTCGGTGCAACTTCAACAAGATAATAGACTGACCGATAGCCATAGGGGTGCAATTTAACATCGCAGTTGAATTTCTTGTATTCATCAATATGAGGTCCGGTATCTCCTTGCCTGATATATGCTATCGGTTCCTCGCTAGTCTCCCAGCTCATCTCTATGAACTTATGGATAAACACCCAGTCCTCTTTGAACAAATGCAGGGCTCTTATACCGATCAAGTCCGTTACTACGGATTTATAATTATGAACCGTAATTTCGCGCTCCGGGTCTTTGATCTTCTTTCTGACAATCTTTGCCAGAAGATGCCAGGGTCTTTTATTCGATACCTGACGGAATGAAGCCATGTCAGACATTTTCAGGAACAGATAACGCGCTCCTTTGTAGAGTATATCATTTTTTACGGAACAAGAAGCAACCAAGAAATCATGGTCGTACTGCTTCAGTGGGCTGGTGTTCTAACTTTTTACAAAATCATGGAAAATCATATACTATATACTCATGACCATACCGCTAAAACAGCACCGGAGAATCGTGTTTCTTCTGGTAGGAGCAATCCTTTTGCTCTGTGTACTGCTTGTCGTGGTTATGTTGCGAACCGACATTGTTGAGAAATATGGAACACTTTTCGCCGGAGATAACGCCGAAGTCCTTTCTCCGGAGAATCTTGATGCTCCCAAAACGCCATTTCTTGGAGAGGAAGAGGTGTTTATCATAAAATCAGTCGATGAAGAAGAAATTATCCTCCCCGTCAAAAAAGTGCTTTTTGAATACGTCGAGGTATTGGACGGATGCGGTCATCATTTTGAGGGAGAATGTTTGAATGTTCGTTCCGGTCCGGGCACCGAGTATCCGGTCGTGGCTCGTTTACGAAATGGTATCGTGCTCAAAGTCGATGGAAAAGTCGAGCATGGTGAATCGACCTGGTATAAAATCATATTTGATGAGTGGCTCCGTTATCCGGAACGCGTAACAGGGGACTGGTATGTCGCGGCGAATTATGTGAAAGTACTCCTTGATGAAGGCAATCAGGCAATAGAGAATCAGGGAAACGCCGCGAGCACAAAACAAATTATCGTCGATCGTTCTGATCAAATACTCTACGCGTATGAAAACGACGAGCTGTTTATGCAAGAACCGATCTCTACCGGCCTTGAACTTACGCCGACACCGCGCGGCATATTCAGTATTTACAAAAAAACTCCGAGCCGCTATATGCAAGGGCCTATTCCCGACATTGCCAATCAATATTATGATCTCCCGGGCGTTCCCTGGAATCTCTACTTCACGCACGGCGGAGCGGTCATCCACGGAGCGTACTGGCACGATAGTTTTGGAACAAAATATTCACATGGATGCGTTAATCTCCCGCCCAAACAAGCGTATATACTTTACACTTGGGCGGAACTCGGCACCCGTGTGATCGTAAGAGACTAACAATAGAGCCATATAATCGACTCTTGACCCACCCGGTATCTCATGTACACTGTGGATGATTTGTTATATCGGAAGATCATCATCATGACCTTTGTCGCAGGCGCTCTTGGCGCCATTTTTAGTTTATCCCACGCTACACAAGCAGGCATCATAATCGCAACACCAGCATTTGAAACCGCGTATGTCTCAGAGAATAATCCAGCGGACACTGACACGACCATTATCGCGTTAGAATCATCGGGCGTATCTGAGGAAGTATTCGCGATGCGTGTATTACCCGAAATATCCGCCGCACTATCGCATGAAGAAAAAACTCGGACGACGATTCCTGTGGCACATTTTTTTGATGTTCCATTTTATTCGCAATTTCGTGATATCAGTGATGCGGAGTGGCAGAAACGCGGATGTGGTATCGCTAGTTTGGCAATGCTCATTGATTTTTACAAACCGGGGGAAGTATCGGCTGACACGCTCCTTGACGAAGGTATCGCCTCCGGAGTATACCAGGACGGAGCTGGCTGGAAACATCAAGGCCTTGCGCTTCTTGCAAACGATCATAGTCTTCGCGGCGTAAGTTATGATCTTTCATCAAAAGACATGGACACCGCGTTTGCTCAACTTGAAAACGCGCTAAAAGATGGTCCAGTCATCGCTTCGGTGTACTATACTTTTGACCCCAAAAGCCCAATCCCCCATCTTGTCGTTGTGAGCGGTGTTGATAACGACATCATATATTACAATGATCCATCAGACACATCGGGCGGAGGATCAATTTCAACCGTCACGTTCAAAAGGGCGTGGAAAAAAAGATACATCACCGTGCGTCCCCTATTATCCGCGTCTATTTATTAACAACGGACGGTAGGCAGACAGTATGGGGTATGTCGCATACCCACCATATCGTCCGCATATTGAATCTACATCCGCGTCGCGGTTTCACGATTCAGGTCTTCCATGATAGCGAACGCGATCTTCGACGTTACCGTTTCTTTTTCCATAAGATCGTTCAGCGTTTTTTTCTTTCATAAATATGCTCCACAGGGCGAAATTTTCTTTCAGCTCATTTAAGAATGCATGCTCTCGAAACGGAGATTGCGCCAGATTATCCGATCTTTCTTCAAAATTTTTATAAAGCGCAAGCGTTTCTTTGAAAATGCCACGATTGGTGATTCCAAAATTTTCTTGCGCACCAAGTTGCAAAAATTCTTTTTGTACTTTTTTCACCAAGATCGTAAGCGCACGATAATACATCATTCGAATATGCTGTTCTTGCGTCTTTTTTGAATAAAAAAACTTTGCGCAAGGTACACAAAAGCCATCCCAGCCAGTCAATTTACAAACGCTCATTATATGTTACTATCTCAAGAGACTTAATTCTCGTTCCCATAGGAGACCGCCCATGCCATCAAATGACGGAACACCGCGTAGTAAAGAATTCGACAAGCTTTTCGAGTACCTAACCGACGTCCCCGCTGATGAAGCCCGCGTCGGAAAAGACGGCAGTTTGTTCATACCCCCAAGCGTCACTCTCAATGACAAGCCCCGAGCACTGCTACGGATCAAGATACTCGCCGGTCCCCGCGCTCTGATGAAAAACATTGTCAATGGCAAACACTTTGGATGGTGGATCAAACGCCCTCCGCCATCGTAGCGTAGACTCTGCCGATAAAAACAAGGCCTCGCGTCGCGAGGCCTTTTGTTGTGCTATTTCGCACGACCGCAATGGTATGTACTAGCGACGCAAAACATGGCAAGGCAGAAATGTATAAACGTGTACAAAAATGCCCAAAATAATATCTGTCCAACCACCGGTATCAGGAGGCTGTATGCCATACTCCGCGACCAAAAACTCATGCTTGCATTTGAGGGAAAGCACATCAAGATGGCATTCCGGCACCCGAAAAAGTACGCGCAATTTTTGCAAAGCGGCGTACAGTGGGCGCTACTTCATTCACAATCTTCCGAAAAATAGCGGTTATTGGATGAGCTCCATAAGAGCCCTCGCGACAATGCCAGGAGGGCTCTTTTTCAAGGTTTTTTGTAAACTATGTGCTATGATTACGAGTATGGGATTTTTTGATTCAAACAGCAAACCGCATGTATCGGCGCGTGAGTTTCACGATATGCGCGCGCGTCTTTCTTCAAAAGAATTCACCGAGGAAGAGATCGACCGGACCGCCATGATCTTCCGCGCTGACCTTGATGAACCGGAGTCAACACAGACCGGCATTGACGCGAGTGAAGTGGATCGAGGCATAGCATGGATGCGTACAAATGCGCAAGTACACCGAATCTCATCCGAGAAGATAAGCACGCTTGAAAAATTACTAAAAGAAAAGCTGTAACGCGGTGTTCATGCAGAAATCAGATCATGACAATGTATACTGATGAGATGAATGTTCCATCTGACACGCGCGGGAAAAGCTCCGAACTATACGAATTCGTATTTCATATCGGCATGTGGTGGAGAATCGTCTATGGATTTCTCCGTTTGATAGCAGGTGGAGTACTTTTTCGGCTCGTCGGCACGCCGGTATCGGATGTTTTCTATATGTTCATGCGTCACGAGATCATCGATGATCCAAACGATGCCCTGATACGGGCACTACATCCACTTTTACGCCACCTGCCTTTTACGATAACATATTTCATTGCCACATATTTGGTATTCTGGGGAATCGTTGATATTTTTTTGTCGATAAACTTGCTCAAACACAACTTATGGGCATACCCGATAAGCATCTGCCTCATCGGCGTTTTCGTTGCCTATGAGATGTACCGAGTTACGCGCACGCACTCGGTCGTACTCGTCGGCATCATTATTATTGATATGGTACTCTTGTGGCTCATAAGCGGAGAGTACCGCAAACTCCGCTCACTGAAATACGTTTCGAAAAATGCCCCCTTACCGAGAGGATAACAAAGTCATTTTTTTTTCTTTTTTACAACCGCTTTCTTTGCCAGCGTTTCTTTTGACACTGCTTTTTTCCCTACCGCTTTTGTGAGAACTTTCTTAAGAGCCACAACATCGATTTTTTTCTTTGGAGATTTCACGAGCTTTTTGAATTCCGGAGCCCTGATTTCCGTTTCTCCCGCGGATACAACGGGAGTCAATATTTTAAGGATCTTGTCGAGTTTGACGTTGAGAACGTTAAATTGCATTTTGTGGTAAGTGATATCTTTCTCTCCGGTATGCCCATACGACCGGCCGTCATCAAAATGAGAGCGTGGATTTTTTTCACCAAAGCCGCGATTATCTCCGCCGCGAGAATCTTGTCCACCGGCATTGGTTTTGGCGCGAAAACAATCACTGCAAAAAATCGGTTTCTCGCCCGTCGGCCGAAAAGGAACCTCACAACTCTTGCCGCAGTTACTGCACACCGCCTTGTGCATCTCGGCGCGGTAGCCGTCCTTTCTTCCCCCAAGCCTTCTATCTCTTCCTTGATTGCCGCTGAAACTTCGTTCTCCAAACTTCTTGCCGCTTCTATTATCGGCAAACCGTTTTCCTTTATTATCAAAATTTCCCATAGTGATTTAATTAGCTTTTATCTGATGAAAAGAAGTCTATGCTCTTTGCCGCCTAAAAGCAATGGTGTGTCGATCGCTCGGTGTGAAGTCGCACAAATCTTCCTTCACTTAAAAATGCCGCTGTTCCGGTATGCTTTTTGAAATATATGGTATATATTCAACCAATGAAGAAGGATCAAGAAATGGGAAAATACGACCTGCTCGTGATAGGAGGCGGGCCGTCGGGAATGATGGCGGCGGGGACAGCGGCAAAAAACGGCAAGAAAGTTCTGCTGTTGGAGAAGAACGCCAATCTCGGCGAGAAGCTAAAGATTACAGGCGGCGGACGATGCAACATAACCAACGCCACGTATGATGTCCGAAAATTTTTATCGAGATTTGGAGAATCAGAACAGTTTTTGTATTCTTCATTTTCACGGTTTGGAGTCCGCGATACATTTGATTTTTTTGAATCCAGAGGTCTGCCTTTGGTCGTCGAAGCGCGAAACAGAGTCTTCCCAAAAACGCAAAAAGCGTCTGATGTGCTCAAGGTGATGAAAAAATACGTTACCCGTCCCACTATAGACATCATTATGAACAATCCCGTATTGAAGATCCGTAAAACCGAAAACAAGATCACATCCGTTGACACGAAAAATGGAACATACAGCGCAGGCAATTACATCATCGCGACCGGCGGCGTCTCGCACCCCGAGACTGGGTCGACGGGCGATGGTCTTAAGTGGCTGAAAAATCTTGGACACACAGTCAAAAATTCTTCCCCGAACATCGTACCTCTTAAGGTGGCCGATAAATGGGTAAAGGACTTATCCGGCATCTCGCTGTCTTTTATGAAAATCTCTTTTTATGTGAACGGGAAAAAAGCTTTTTCCAAGACCGGCAAGATATTGTTCACCCACTTTGGAATTTCCGGACCGCTTGTCTTGAATCTGGCACGCAAGATCGCCGATCTTCTGCACGAAGGCGAGGTAACAGCACAGATTGACTGTTACCCGGATACGGATATTGGCTCATTGGAAAAAAATATACTGAATATTTTTAACAGGAACAAAAACAAATCCTTCAAGAACATCGTGCATGAAATAACGCCGCTTGGGCTGTCGAACGCGCTTATCGAATTTCACATCATCCCGGATATAACAGATAAGGTGCATAGTATCTCGAAACAAAACAGGCATCGTATTGCGGAACTACTCAAGGCAATGCCAATGACCGTTGTAGGCCTCATGGGTATGAGTCGCGCGGTTGTCTCAGATGGAGGAGTGCCGCTCACGGAAGTGGATATGAGAACAATGAGATCAAAGCTCATCAGCAATCTCTATTTGACGGGAGATATACTGCATATCAATCGCCCATCGGGGGGATATTCTCTGCAACTGTGCTGGACCACCGGCTATGTTGCGGGACAATTAAAGTAGCCATGGACTCCGCTTCTTTTTAGCGACAGAGAGCCATAGCGGCTTCAAATTCAAACGAGCAATGGGCTGAAACCATGGGGCGATTGATATGTCACGTATCGTATGGTATCATTGCTTTCATGAGGGCGCCGGATATTAATAAAGAACGAAGCGAGAGAAAACTTTCACTCGCCGATTTCTTGGAATCCTACAATGATGGCCTGCCTTCAGGATTCGCTCGCGCTTCTCTTGCGACTTTAAAAGAATTCCAAAAAACCCATCCGGGAATGTTCACGGATGACAACACATGGTCGCTTGGCCAGCACCGTAAAAAATTCATGGACTGGCTCCCGCAACGCACCGATTTGCTTATTTAACAATCTATAATCACATTCATTATGGCAAAACGAGTAACAGGCATAGAAAAAGGGAAAGCGTCGCGTTCAAGGAAGACAAAAAAACGGCTTGCGATCAAGCACGAGATGCTTGCCAAACGAGCAAACAAAAAACGCCGGTAGGCTTTATCTTCCTGACCACCGACAAAGAAACTTTTAGCGCAATTAAGAACAGTTGTGCTTGACTTAAAATATTCAACATGGTACCATTGTAACAATCAGGTCAGTTACTGTAAGAGAATCCCACGTCGAGTTTTGTCGTATAGTATTCTGTATTTGATTAGTTTAACAACATAGTTTCTCTTACAGAAATGCAAAAAGGAACAATCGTTCGTCTTAATAACGGTTTTGGATTCATCACTCAAGAGGGCGCGGAAAAAGATCTCTTCTTCCACGCGAATGAGCTCAAAGGTGTCCAGTTCAACGAACTTCGCGAGGGTGATCAACTCACGTTTGAAGTAGCGGAAAGCCCGAAAGGATTGAACGCCGTGAACATCAGCAGAGCGTAGGCTCAATAAAAAACACCCCGCCAAAAGGCGGGGTGTTTTTTATTGGCGGCGATTGGCGTGTAAATGAAAACTTCACCTTATTTTGTTCCTTCGTCTTCCCTCTTCCTGTCGCTAATAAAAACACCCCGATAGTGCCAAAGTACGAGGTGCTGATACATCGCCACAAAATCGCCACCGCGATTCATGCCGGGATGACGATTTTATACTCGCATGATCGACCTGTTCAGTGATAATCCTGACGACTTGCGGCAATGCTTCGCGCTTGAGCAATCGCGACAAAGGGCGCAATAGCACCACTATTGAGATCGGCGAGAATATTCCTGAATCGCTCCGGCTCTGAATCAACAGATCCTTGCACCATGGTCTCCTGCAACATCGCTTGTATCAGGATCGCAGCTTCTGCGGCGTTTGGTCCGTTCTCATTTTGTATCGATCGTTCCATACTGCCCATAACAAGTAAATCATACCATATCTTTATGTTGTGGAAAGTAAGACAAACTTTCATGATATAGTGTACGATACATGCGCGTACCTCACTCACTTTTCAAAGCATACGATATCCGTAGAACATACCCCGACGAAATAAACACACAGACTGTGTACGCCATTGCTCGCGCCTACGCCACGTTTCTGACAACAACCCACAAACGCGATGCCGAAGCCATGACAGTGGTCGTGGGAGCCGATGCTCGCGTAAGTTCACCCGAGCTTTTTAGAGAGGCGGCGCGGGGCTTGTCGAAGAATGGCATTGATGTTATTGATATTGGCGAAGGCTCAACGCCTATTTTCTATTTCGCGGTCAGACATTTTCGTGCGCACGGCGGGGTGATGGTAACCGCCTCGCACAACCCCGCCAATTACAACGGGCTCAAACTCACGCGCGAGGAGGCCATACCGATCGGGCAAGATTCCGGATTGCACGACATCAAGCGCTTCGCGGAAGAGGAACATTTTTCGCAACCGGAAAATGCTGGCGCCATGCGAAAAGAAAATATATGGCAGGCGTACGTCGAACACACCATACACGATATAAAGATCACAAAATCTTTGAAAGTTGTCATCGATGCCGGAAACGGCATGGCGGGAGCCGTCGTGCCAAGAATTCTTCCCCGCTTCAGCATGCTTGAAACAACCCCGCTTTTCTTCGACATTGATTTTACTTTTCCCAACCACGAAGCGAATCCAATAAAAGCAAAGAACGTCGCCGCTCTCCGAAGAAAAGTGACAGAGATCAACGCTGATATTGGCGTGGCGTATGATGGCGACTGCGATCGCGTTGGATTTGTGACAGAAGAAGGGGTGACCGTACCGGGCGACATAATAACGGCGCTTATCGCTCAAGAACTCTTGAAGAAACACCCCCGTGCAACGATCCTCTACGATTTGCGCTCAAGCCGAATCGTAAAAGAAACCATTGAAGCGTATGGGGGACGCGCGGTGGAAACACGGGTCGGCCATGCGTTCATCAAAAAACAAATGCGTAATGAGGATGCGTTGTTCGCTGGAGAACTTTCTTCCCACTTCTATTACCAAGAAGAAGGATATGTTGAGAACAGTGATCGCACTATGCTTCTTATACTCGAATTACTGAGCAGGTCGGGAAAAAAATTAAGCGAGTTGGTAAAACCATTACATAAATATTTTCAGTCGGGAGAAATCAATTCAAAAGTGAAGGATATGCCGACGGTCTTACGTGAACTTAAAAAGACATACCGTGACGCAGAGCATTACGAACTCGATGGTCTGACTGTGCGCTATCCCGACTGGTGGTTCAATGTGCGGACATCGAACACCGAACCAGTGATACGCCTTAATCTCGAAGCAAACACATATAATTTGATGGCCAAAAAGCGCGATGAGGTGCTTGTGCTGATTCGCTCGCAGAAATAATCCGTCTGCAATACCGACAGATAGTCAAAAAACACAAAAATCTTCTTTTACACGGCGGTAATGCCCCCGCCAATTCTTGCGCTCTTTAAGAAATAGCCGTCCTCTCTTTCCCTGTATTGTGTTTACCACTATTTTCCACGATCGTGGAAAATAGTGGTAAGTGAGGGACAAGACACGATGTGTATTGACAAAATAGATTAGATATGGTAGTATGGAATTTCCCCCAAAGCGTACGGGGGTTTTATATTGCCTTATAATTTATGATCAAAACAATACAACCTGTCGAGAAAGAACCCCTTGAAAAGCCGAAGTATGGCTCTCATGTGAGTTTTTTCCGCACATTTGCCGCTCTCATCCCTTCTCCGAGAACACGTTATGCGTCGCTCGCCCGATCTCTCAAACGATCGGTCCCTGCCACTTATCACACTCTTTTGAGCGGTCTCGAGAAATTACGCAATGAACGCGGGGCATTCGTAGCGGCAGATTCAGACGATTACAACGCATGCTGGATCCGCGATCAACTCTACTCTACTTTTGCTTACTACTATCTGGGAGAAACAAAAAAATTCAGCGATGGAATTCGCGTAGTATTTGATATTTTCTCGAACAGCAAAGAAAAACTTGAACGCGGAGCGTGTGTGATCCCGAGTGTTTCCCATGAATACCTTCACGCAAAATATCACCCCGATACGTTCGGTGAGATAACCGATGATTGGGGCCACCACCAGGTCGACGCGATCGGACTTTTTCTCTACATGGTCGCGTTTGCCGAAAAGAATGGCGTGCGGGTCGTCGAGTCGCCCAATGACCGTGAAATACTCCAGTTACTCGTTTCATATTTGACCATCGTGAAATATTGGGAAGCTCCTGATAATGGCATGTGGGAGGAGGGTCTCGATATGCATACTTCGTCGATCGGCGCCGCGGTAAAAGGCCTCTTGTCGATCAAAGACGCGGGACTCGCGCTGGTACCGAATGAATTGATCAAAAAAGGAGGAGAAGCGATCGCGGCAATTTTGCCGAATGAATCGCCTAATCGTGAAGTTGATATGGCGCAACTCTCCCTTATTTGGCCATACAACATACTTTCTGAAAAAGTCACGGAAACAGTCATCGGACGAGTCGAGGAACGGCTCGTCCGCGCGTACGGACTTCAGCGTTATTGGGATGACAATTATTATCGTTCCGATGACGGTATATCGGCTGAATGGACCATGGGATTTTTCTGGATGTCGATCATTGCGTCACGGCGCGGAAAAACAACAGACGCGCACGACTGGTTCATACGCGGTATGTCCACGATCACGTCCGCTGGTGAATTACCGGAACTCTACCAAAATGGCAAGCCGAACAAAAATACGCCGCTTGCATGGTCACACTCGCTCGCGCTTATCGCCGCAATTCACCTTGTTGACCACCCGCTTCAAGACATTGAACTTGTCAACAGCGACTAATGAGGACACATAAACAAAAATCATAATTTTTTCTGTCTTCCGCGAGGACCGATATCGCTGAAGATGCGCGGTAACAAAAGAAAAAAATGGTCGACCTGTGAAAACAGGTCGACCATTTTAGCTACCGTTTGATAAATCCTCCCGGCGCTAGCGCCTTCGTGAGGCGCCACGCCGGCAAACGGTATGTCAAACTCCAGCCGTCAAACGCGCTGGAGTTGACGAATGCAAATACGTTCCCCGGCCCGCACGGCGGGAGAACCACTTCGGCATAATACCCTTTTTGCCGAAGAAAACCGGCAGCCGCTTCGGCGCTCCCCCGCGGATCCATCGTCGGGACCGAAGCTCCGTTCGCGCGCACGTCATAGTGATGACGCGCGTAAGTGGGAATGCTGTGTATGACGGTCATTCCGTCACACAGAAGTGTTTGCCGCGAAAACACTTCTTCCTTTTCTTCATGCCCGCGACAAAGCATGAAGGAAATCGATGATCGGAAACCGCACCGCCCGAAAAGCGCAACGACATCCTTTCGCGCTTCGTCGCTCGTAACTCCAAGCAGGCGATGCCCCCGATCTGGGAACCCGATCGGGTTCCAGAATAGAAGCGTTGTTGCCACAATCGCCCACGCGGTCGTGACGATTGCAACAATTGCAAGAATTTCCATCTGTTCCTCCTTCCCCTTTTTGGGTTTTTGTGACCATATTACCTAGTTTTAGTAGTACATCAAAAATGTTCAACTGTCAATACACATCGTGTCTTGTCCCTCACTTACCACTATTTTCCACGATCGTGGAAAATAGTGGTAAATACAATACAGGGAAAGAGAGGACGGCTATTTCTTAAAGAGCGCAAGAGTTGGCGGGGCATTACCAGATGCCCTTGACAATTCGTGCTAAATAATACATGATTATGTATCTGTCGGTGATTTTCATCTATGAAACCGGGACTTTTCGACTTTTATTCAAAATACGGATGGCCGGCGCATCGCGTGTTGGCAAAACGTTATCTTACGCCACGCTGTAAAAAGTGCAGTATTTCGGCGCGCCTCTCCCCGCTTGACATCGATGGCATCTGTGGCCTTTGCACGACGCCCAATATCGATCAAAGCGGCAACATTATACCAGAAGAACAAAGCATGATGGAAAACCGCCTGCGCACGATACTTTCCGAAGCGGCTGGCAAGGGCGACTTTACATACGACGCACTCGTGTTTTTTAGCGGTGGCAAAGACAGCAGTTTCCTCCTTTATAAACTTAAAACGGATTATCCAAAACTGCGTCTGCTGACGATAACGATCGACAACAGCTTTATGAGCAATACGGCGCACGAAAACATCAAACAAGCGATTGGATTTCTCGGCATCGACCATATCACTGTTAGCCCAAACCCGCGAATGTACGAAAAATTGTTCCGCTATACATTCACTCATTTGAGTCCGAAAGGTTCGGTATATTCGATTGACATTCTCGACGGCGAATTGCGCACCGACATCGGACGGCATCTCGCAACACGCTATAAAATACCGCTCGTAATCGTCGGCCTCTCGCGCGGACAGATGCTCGGCGGTAGTGGTGTAGTGCGATTCGAGATGGAACGGCAAGCGGAACTGGCACCTCGGAAAACCGTAACTACCTACGATGTGCGTGAACTGCCCTTATCGAAAAATGAAACGAAGCTCTGGTGGAGCGGAACCGACACCTACCAAGACGCGGATATTCCGCACGTCATATTCCCTCTTGCCGTGTGGAATTACGACGAAGAATATTTGAAGCAACAGGTCGTCAAACTCGGCCTCATTCCCAACCGCAACAAAAGCCCAGTAGTGACGAACCATACGCTCATCCCGCTTATGGCGATAATCGACATGATTAAGTTAGGATATTCAAGCTGGGAACACGAATGTACGCCGATGATACGCGCCGGAAAAGCCGACCCAATCTACTGGCGCAATCTTTTTGAAATGATTGAGTACGCCGCGAAAACGGGAAAGTTTATCAAAAAACCGGTCGATGATATACTCAAGCGTCTCGACCTGACCCGCACGGCCGTCGGTTTGCCGGATTAGGTCCCCGCCGAATCGTCCGAGCCGTTCTCCGACGTTCCACCCAAGAAAGGACTTTCGTCCACGGCACCATCGGATGAGGGCGTTTCAGGAACCACGGCTTCCGGTTGTGTATTTTCTTCGCGACGCGTTTCCTCATCCAGCTCATTATTTTCTTCCGGGATTATCACATCGGAGAACACGGCGTCTTCTCCAACACTTTCTCCTTGGACCGCGCCAGATTCGCCGTTTTCTTCTGAAACATCAGGAAGATGTTCTCCGTCGTTAGGCGCGGGCACTATGTCATCGTCATCAGGGGCTCCCAAAACTTCCGCATCGTCTATATCATCCGTATCATTGTTTTCAACCTTTTCAAATTCGTCGACAATGCCGTCACTTTCTAATCTCGACACGTCATCCTCGGAAGAAATCGCCGCCGATTCATCTCCAGTCGAAACCGTGCCGCCGTCCGTTTCAGAAGATGCCGCACCCGCCGTTGTCCCCGCGCGATTGCCATCATCTGGTTTTCCGCCAAGCACGCCAAGTATCGCCGAAAGTTCGTCGACATTCGTATCGTTCGCGAATCCCGGAGTCGGTACCGGATCAACCCACGCGCCGATACCGTCGGGAATACGCGCGAACGATTTATTCCCCAAAATATCAGCGCAACTTCCGCTTGCCGTATCGCCGGCATTTTCGCTTCCCGCTGTCGGCTCTTGTGCGCAAAACTCCGCGCCGTAATACACATGAGAGTCGACGACGCGCGAATCGGGATCAATAAGCCGTACCGTATCGCCATCATTATCGAGCAGAACGCCATTCAAATACACCGCGAGCCAACCATGCGCCGCAATGCTCGTTCCCGCCGGCAGAGTGTTCCCCGCCGTAATCGGCACCGTATTCGTTGCGTCGCCGACCGCGAATCCGATAAGATCAACCACCGCGTCTCCATTGTTGTAAATTTCGATCCATTCGCCGCGCGGCATCGTGTCATCGTCATCACCAAAGTCAACGTCATACGCCACGCCATCGGGGTTAGGTAAAAATTCGTTAAGGACGATCATCCGCGCCCGAACCGTAAGCGGCACTCGCTCTTCGTCTTGGTATCCAACTCCCTCGTCTCCGCCGTCACGCCATCCAGAATAGACAAGGTCGACATTGCACACATCGCCTTGCGCAATCTCGACCGCGCTGGAAGGGATATCAATTTCAAGTCTCCACAATCCGGTTATCGATGTTGTCGCGGTGTTAAGCGCGAGAAGAGCGCCGTCGTAGTCAAACGGCGTTGTTGTCGCGACGGCGTGTAACGCGTTGCACAGCTCGTCAACCCCGCCCGTTTTCTCGGCGGTTACTTTATACTCGATCGGGAAACTGCCCGGTTCGGGAGTAACAACAGGAACGATCGTTGCGCCGCCCAGCGCCTCAACCCCAACATACACGTCAAGTGGAGAATCAGCGGCGTTCACGCTAAAATCAAGCGCGATCGCCGAAAGCGCGTTCCCGAGCGCCTTTTCAATATCATTGAAAAATGAGATCGTCGTTCCTGCATGCGCGAGTGTGTAGCTCATGCCGATAAGAACGACAACCGCAAAAAAAGAAAGTCTCCGAACGGGTGTTTCGCGTCCTCCTCGCGGGCGTATATCCGCGGCCGCGTCATCGACACCAACAGCGCTCTCTGATGCGTCAATGAAATGACGGCGCACGATACGAACATCGTCCATCGAACGTTCTTGCCTAAATATAATCTTTGTAAAGCGCCGTTTCATGTTGTTTTTATGTATCCCTGCATGAGCGGGTGTTCATCGTTCCACCCATATTAATCGCGCGCAGGTCCAAAACATTTGCGCGTTGCGCAGGTATCCTCCGTGGCATCCGTTCACCGCATTTCCGTTTCTCTATCGACAAGACATCCGCGCGTCGTTTTTTCCCGCTATACATGCGCTGTATTTCCTCAATAATCTCAAAGAACTCATAGAGAATGATGAGTGCCGCCGGAATCGCGATAAGCGCCGTGAACCCGATCGGCTGTTTCGCAAAATCCAAAATGAACCCCGCGTATGGGACAGTGAGGAGCATCTTTCCAATCACGTCGCGTTCGCTCGCGCGGCTCGGGTCGGCTTCTTCGTTCGCGTCCCCTTTTGTAACAAAATACATAACACCATTCTCTTCCTCGACGGAAACTATGCGATGCGTTGTCGGGATCACGGTTCGCGTTTCTTTGCCGAATGTAATGACATCGCCAACATGGTATGAATCAACGGGTTTAATGACCACGATTCCGCCTGTCTTGATCGCCGGCTCCATTGAACCGGACTTCACGATCTTGATTTCAATATTACCCGGGATGGGTATAAGCGTTGAGAGGAAGAGCCCCGCGACCAAGAGAAGCGCCGCGACGAATAGTATGTTTGTTATTGTTTGGAACGTCTTCATACGCTATTTACCTCGTGCCCCTATATGTGCGATCGATTGGTTCGAGTGTCCGCGGGCGGGTATAAGGTGTGGGGTTCGCCCATCCGCCGTCGTGATCATCGTCATCATATTCTTTCGGATCATCGTTCTTTTCTTTAGACGAATCCCATGGATGACACACATCGTCCCATCCGCCGCCGTCATCATCGTCATCATCATCGTGATGGTCGCCCTTTCCATCACAGACAAACTTCGGATCCTGTAGTGAAGGCGCGACGCGCAGTGTTACGTCAATCGACATCGAATCTGTTTGCACGGCATTGCCAAGCGCCGAACCGTCGCATGACAAAGCACCGCCGACAAGATCAACAGAGATGTCGCCCGCGCACCATGCGATGCCAACATGATGTGTCGATCCTTCCCGCCATGCCGAGCCATCGCCATATTCGGAAAGCGCGTAAGTCGTATCATCGAGGACATCAAGCGCGGACTGCGTCGTCGTGCCAAAAAGCGGCTCCTCGCCCGTCTCAAACACATTATCGCCGTCGTCAAACCACGCGAAGAATTCCATCCCATCCGCAAGCTCGCCCTCCGCGCCGCCACTGTCGTCAGTTTCCGATTCCGGCTCGTTCATGCCATTCTCGTCGCTCATGAGATTCGAGAAATCAAGACACGCCCACGCGCCCGACTTTTTAAGATGAAGACTGATAATCGTCTTGCCCCAGTCACCCGGTTTGATGTCGCTAATGTCGAAAAAGTGATCGGACTCTGGGATGAGATTTTTCGGATCCCATGTCGAAGATGGTGACGGATTGCCGTTATAGAACGCGGTGCTGTCGATGCGCAAGTCGAGTCCGCCGGTGGCAAACGTCGTGCCGTTCTCACCGCCCCGCGCGTATGCCGCCGCAAACACAACCGTAAGTACGGAAAAGAGGATGAATATCCGCGCTGTGATGCTTTGTACTGACGTTTTCATGGTCGCTTATTGCTACCTTCAGTCGCCCAATCGCACGCACGCGCTTCGTTCAAATAGTTTAAACAAAGGCGAATGCGTGCTATGGAGTACCGAACAAGCGTTCGATAAGCGGTTAGAGACCGCCGCCGTCATCACTGTTCGTGATGGTGCAGGTGATCGCTTGACCTTCGTTTAACACCACCGGAGTGCTTGTCGACGCGGGACACCCTGTTCCTGTAATGGAGACAAGATGATACCCGACTTTCGAATCTTCCGTAATGAAGTGTGAAGCGTTGGAAGTAACCGCGTGCGATCCGCCGGTTGGTACGAGAACCCCGTCAACACGCATAGTGAACAAGGTTGGGTCGATTATCAATCCCCCGCTGTCATTCATGATGATCTTGGTGAGTGTGATGTTCGCCGGAAGATCATTGTTTTCTATGGTGCACGTTTTGTCGTCACCCGGAGCAAGCGTTACCTCTCCCGAGACGTTGCAAGCGCCGCCGAACGTCGCTTGGTATCCCGACACGCCGGTTTCAGAAACCGTGTAGTTTCCCGCCGCGACCGGCGTCGATACGCCTGAAGTGACCGGCGTTACCACGACACCGTTATTCACCGAGAGATGAAAGTCCGGAATAGTATTGTTTCCGCCGTTGTCGTTTGTTACGGTTTTAACCACAGTGATTCTCGCGAGGCGCGTTTGCCCGTCGCAGAAAAAAGCGTCGTTGTGGCGCGACTGCACCGCGCGAAACGCGACATCGAGCGTCGCGCTGTCGGTCTGCGTCTGATTACCAAGAGCGGTCCCGTCGCAGGCAAATCCCGTCTCCCCCGGTCAAGCGGACCAAGGTCGCTGTCCTGCGCAAACGGTGTCGCGCTCATGCCGCCAAAACACCATGCCTTGCCGATGTAGCGCGTCTCCCCTCCCGGGATCGGACCATTACCGTCCCAGATGTTGCCATC
>Ga0210027_1000142_pt1 | contig 77131 bp, 68 predicted proteins | sample CryGeymeta201510_FD_183978 | JGI IMG/M metagenome (GOLD analysis project Ga0210027, IMG submission 183978) | Groundwater microbial communities from Crystal Geyser aquifers in Utah, USA - Crystal Geyser metaG 2015-10 (SPAdes) (version 2) | ecosystem: Environmental > Aquatic > Deep subsurface >...
TTTCGCTTACTAACAACTTCATTGTAGAGTTTGTAAATCTGTTTAATTTTTCGCATATCTATTTGTTTGTTTGCCATGATCTTTTTTTATGCAAAAAAGATCTAAAATACTTTACAAATAGAATCGATAATTAGTGGTTCACTTTCACCCGCTGTGGGTGGTTCACTTTCACCCGCCGCGCTATGCTCACTTTAACCTGCTGTGGGTGGTATACTATGTCCGTTTTTTGCAGCCTTTTTCCCATCTCTTTGCAAAAACATCTTCACGCCCCTTGAATATGGATCGAAACAAATTAATTTGTTCTTTGATGGTTAGGTTAGTATCCATTTTCTTTTAAAAAAAGTTGTACTATAAAATTAATGGTATTATATCAATTAAAAAAAAACGACCTAAAAGCAAATACAAATTATTAAAATTCATGCTGAATAAAGGAAACCTTTTCAGTACAGATTTACTCTAACTCTAGTTGATTTTGTTCATCTTCATCTGTTCCTGATAACTCCAGTGCTTTTACATATTGGATGGCATTTCCAGCAATGTCTTTTATCGATACATGCATGTCTATGGTGTTTGCCGTTACTTGCTTATCTTAAGGAATTTGATAACTCAGTTTTAGATGAAGCGATTGAAATTTTGGGTTGAAGGTAAATAATTATTGAAATTTCTATATAAAATCTTGCAAAATCCATAAGGTGTTAATATAAAAATCCAAATAGCCAAAGCGGTAGTTTAGTAATGGGAAACTCAACATCATCTGCAACCACAAAACCGTTTTTCACAGTATCTATCTGTTTGCTTGTTTTATCTTTACCTCCAACTTCAAAAGTAAATGTATTATCAACTAAAAAGTCTCCTTGTTTTGGGTATGCCATTTTATGCCTTACTGAAACTTGGGAAATAAAATAAGTTTCCCTTAAATTACCCACATTTGGGTTTGATGTTGAAAATGCAAAGGCAAGATTTGGGTTGTCCAAATACACTTTTTCGGGCTTTTGAAGTGTAGCCAAACTGATTCCGGATGCATACAATAATCTTATTAACTGGGCTTGCTCTAAAAAATGAAGATAGGTTACCACTGAATTTCTATGGATATCGCTTTTTTTTGCAATATTGGTTATATTGGGCTGAAAGGGTACATTAGCGGCAACCACGTTAAGTAATTGCAACATTTTTTTTGCATTACGCACATCGAAACCCTTTAGTTCTGCCATATCATATTCCACAATTAAGCGCACCAGTTGTTGTAACCGTGTGGCGTAACCTTGTTTATCTTCTATGGAAAATGGATAGTAACCGTATTGCAAATAATCCTCAAAATACACTAATGGTTTAAACTCCACAGGAAACATTTCGACCCATTTACGGTCTTTGGAAAGTATGTCTTCCAAAGCAATAGGTTCAAAATTATACAAATCATTAAACGCCAAATATTCACGGTATGAAAGTCCCGGTAAGGTGTACATTAACATCCGTCTGCTTAAATCGCCTTCTTCTCTAGAAATATCGATTATGGACGACCCCGTGAACACTATTTTTAAGTCAGGATAAAAATCATACAGATTTTTTATATGAATAGACCAATTTTCGTATTTGTGCACCTCATCCAAAAAAAGATATTGACCGCCTTTTTTAAAAAAAGCTTCGGCAGTTTCTACCAATGAATGTGTTGTGAAATAAAAATCATCTAAGGACCAATAGGTTCCTTGGGTTGGTAACAACTTTAACTCTTTTAATTTTTGTAACAAAAGGGTCGTTTTGCCAGTACCTCTAGCGCCTTTTATACCTATTAATTTGTTGTTCCAGTTAATCTCATTGTATAAATAGCGTTTCTTTTCAGAACGTATTCGTTGTACCAATGCTGCCGATTTTTCTAGTAATTGTTCCATATTGCATATTTATATGTGCAATATAGGTTATTTTTTGCATTTTAGGATGTGCTGTTATTAAAAAATCTAACTCAATATTATACATTACTTTTAGATAACCTATGTATGCGCCATGGAATGTCTTATTTAAAGGTAACCAATATACAAAGTGGTAGAGTAAAAACTTTAAAAAATCACTCCTCAGCTAAAAGAGATACTTACCTATTATAAAAAGAGACACCAACGAACTTCAATACAAAGATGTATTATGGGCTCGTAAAGTTTATAATAAGGGGCTAAAGCAAATTGCAGAAAAATGTAATATTGAACAACGAGTGACATCTTATGTGTCTCGCCATAGTTTTGCAACTCAAGCCATGCTTCAAGATGTTCCTTTACTGGCTATTTCTGCCTTGCTAGGACATAACCGCTTAACAACCACTCAAATTTATCTTAAATCACTACCTAGTGAAGTATTAGATGATTATAATAAAAAATTAGTTGAAATATAATCATTTGTAATCTTCATAATCACCTAAAATTGAATCCTTTTTTGATGTTATTGGATCAAGCCAATCTGCTTTAGCATTTGCCCATTCTATCCAATTTTCTAAAGAAGTATCTAAATAATTATTCCTAATAGCATTTTCTCTTTTTGCATTAATAAAAACCCTTAGTTGTTCTGCTTTTCTGTAACGTGTTGAATCCTCATGCAGAAGATTAAATTTTTCAATTTCGTTTGTCGTTATTTGTTTTATTTCTTCTTCTATTTTTTGTTGGCGTTCTTGTTCTTTTCTTCTTAATTCTCGCTCAATATCATAAGCTCTTTCTTGCATAGCCTGTTCTTCGAAATATTGCATTATATCTGGAATTTTAGCTTCTAACTTAATGTTTTTAGAATCAGACCATTCCTTACGAGGGTAATCATCCCTTTTAAAAACTAATTCTCCAATAGGAACTAACTCTGTTTCATTCCAACTTCCATTATTTTTTGTTATGATCCTTTTGTTTTTCTCTCGTAAAAATATGGTTGAATCAACTCCGTAAACGGAAATGATAGTGCCATAATGAGCCTTGAATGATATGCTGTGACCATGCTGTTTAGCCAATTTTATAAATGTATCCATAAAAATTAAGGCTCTCGAAACAAGTTTTGGTGTTACTGTGATATTCAATACTCCTTCCGAAGTGGTTACCATCCCTTGCACCCTATGCCAATGAGATAATTCCTTGCCTGATAGATCTTTTTTGGCCAAAACAACCAAATCAACTGGTTTCAAAAGTTTTTCAGGTACGTTAAACATCGGTTTATTTATAGCTTCTTTGAGAACATCTAATTTAATGACTATATTAAAATCTCCCTGTAATACTGATTTTTCAATGTTTTTCCCGTGTTTTAGTTTTGACCAATAGCCATTGTTAGGTGTAGGGATATCAAAACCAATACACAACTTTTTTAAGTCCGCTGATTTCACATTAAATTGCTTTGATAAAGTAGTCATAGGTACAGACCAAACAAAATCATAGAGTTGCTTGCGTGTTATTTCTTTGTATTCCATTAGTTTTTTAGTAAAATTGCGAGATAATTATTAAAATTTACTACCGTTCTCGAAATTTTACTAAAGTTGAATTTCCTGATTAAATAAAAACTATCGGTATTTTTATTGCTAAACTCAAATTATTTTATTTGTGCTATCATATTTATTGACTTGTATTCTTGCGTAATGATTTAAAAAAAATTAAATTCGTGTTTTGCGAATCGCGAAACAGAAACTAAGCGTATGAAAAAGCATAATGGAATGCGCCCACACGATATTGTTATTTTATTAAAAATAGTAGCAAAGGGTGATCAAGATTGGATGATGAAAGATATTGCTAACGAGCTTTTTATTAGTAATAGCGAAGTAAGTGAATCTTTAAACCGCAGTGTAATGGCAGGACTTATTGCTAGTGATAAAAAGCGCGTCATGAAGCAAGCTTTGGTGGAGTTTATAACTTCAGGGTTGAAATATGTATATCCACAAAAGCCAAGTGGACTGGTAAGGGGTATTGCAACCGCACATAGTGCGGCACCACTTTCTGAAATCATACAAAGTGATGAAGTATATGTATGGCCATATGCTGAAGGAAACAAGAGAGGGTTTTCTATTGAACCTCTACATCCAAATGTTCCTAAAGCGGCATTAAAAGATCCTGTTTTACATAAATTATTGGCCTTAGTAGATGCTATACGTTTAGGAAATGTAAGGGAGCAAAAATTAGCGACAGTAGAACTTGAAAAACATTTCAATTGAAAAATACAGCAATAAATAGAATAATTATTCAGCGAGTTGCCCAAGCCTTGGGAGAACTTAATAAAGAGGTCATCTATGTAGGAGGAGCAACAGTAAGTTTGTACATCAATGACCCTGCTGCCGATGATGTAAGACCTACAAAAGATATTGATATTAGTATCAAAATTGCATCGATTACACATTTAGAAGAAATTAGAGAAAAATTGGTAGCGAAAGGTTTTAAACAATCGGCTGATTTAGGGGTAATTTGCAGATTTAAACTTGATGATATTTTAGTAGATGTTATGGGAACTAAGCCTGTAGGATGGGCACCTGCAAATCCATGGTTTGAATTGGGTTTTGAACATAAAGAACAGCTTCAAATTGAAGAATATACTATTAATATCATGCCACTACCCTATTTTTTGGCAAGTAAATTTGTTGCTCATTCGGATAGAGGTGGCAACGATCCAAGAATGAGTCATGATTTTGAAGACATTATTTATATTTTAGATAATCGCACAGATTGGCAACAATTAGTTGGCAATTCAGATAATAAAGTTAAAACTTATTTGCTTGAGCAATTTCAAAATATTTTAGACTCAAACAGGATGCAAGAAGCTATTTTAGGCAATCTTTATTATGAAACTCAAGATATAAGATATAAAATGATAATAGAGAAAATTCAATCACTATTTAATTAATTACTAATGGCAAATAGTAAGCATGCACATTTCGGTACGCATTCGTTGTACTCATGCTGCCGATTTTTCTAGTAATTGTTCCGGATTGCATTTTTATATGTGCAAAATAAGTTGTTTTTTGCATTTTTAGGTGTGCGTTTATTAAAAAAATATCATCAATATTATCCACTACTTATAAACAACCTTATATGTGTTTCTTATATGCTACTACCGATTCTTTATCGTGGAGAAAAGCATTTCCCTTTTTTATGAATTTTAATTTTCCAGCATTTCTTATATGAGCTAAATCACAATCTTGAATTTTAAGAAATTCCTTGGCTTCTTTACTTGTTAAATTTCGTTCATCCTTCGACTTCATCTTTTTACCCTTTCTTATTTTTAATATTTCAGGGATTTATATAAAGTATCATATTCAAAAATGAAGTCGGTTGAAGAAAATAGTTTGGGTTTTCCTCTAATTTTTCCTTTATCAAAATCAATCCTCCGTTGGTATAGGATTCCATTGTTTTGATTAAAGATTTGACTGCTTCATCTTCTTCCAATTCTCCTTTTTCAAGTCCAATTAAGTCTATGTCTGTTTTTGCTATAAGTGCAATAAACATATTTTCTTGTAAGTTGGTGAAGTCCTTACGTGTTGTTACAGTTGTTTTGCTGCCCCAATGCTGAATATGATGACTAAAATCGGTTTTCTTTTAACCATCGGGAATTGGAACAAATTCATTATTATAAAGTCCTAAGAAAAAAGCATAGGTATATAGTTCATAGTTAGTACTGAAATGTTTACCAAGGTTTATTTTCTTTTCACCTTCTGCGCCAAATTTTTGAGAAAGTGATATGAATAAGTCTTTATGAACCCCACTGTATTTTGGAATTTTAGTTTTCCATTTTTCAAATAGATTCTTCATATTATAATGTGATTACTTCAGAGTTAATGGTCTTCAAATTATTTGTATCAAAAGGTCTCTCTAATTTTACCCAAAACGCTTTATCTCTTCTTACATTTTTAAATTCTTTTTTTATTGAAAGTGATTTTGTGGCTTTGTCTGTATGAAGAAAGTACTTTATAAGTAGGATTTTCTGATTCTCTGTTTCAAAAATCAGATTTAGGAATTGGGCCGTTTTGTTTTCTCCAAAAGATGATGTTGGAGGGTCAAAAATCATAGGGAAGTTTTCTTCTTTTATTTCTGATGCCAATTCTGAAATTGCAAATAGAATTGAAATGTGCATTGAGGTTAGCAGTGATTGGTTTGGCTTATAAAAATTCCTGCCATCCTCTTGCAATTCAACTTCAACTATTGTCCGATTAACTTTATTTCGCCTTGTAAAAACGATTGTTCTAGTGAATGCATCAATGTTTATTGTTTTGAAAAAGTTATTTGATTTGGTTTGTAGTTTCTCAATGAATTCATCAAATTTTTTCTCTTTGGTTTCTATAAAGATAGTTTCTATATCTCTCAATATGTTTCTTGTTTTTAACAAGAATGAATTAGCAGAATTTGTGTCAATTTTATCTTTTTCTTCCTTCTTCGCCTTTAAATCGGTTTCAAAGTTTTTCAATTTTATTGAATAGCCAATCTGATCTTGATTTCGATGTTTTAAGTCATTTTGCCAAGCATTATAATTTTTGAGTACATCCTTCAATTTTTCTTCTGCAATGTTTGAATTACCCAAAATTCGTTCTCTCTCTGTTCTTTCTTTTTCTAATTGCTCACTTAGCTCTTCGATATCTTTTTTACGGTCATTATTAAATTCAAAAAGTTCCTTGATTTTGGTTCTTATCAATCTGAGGTTTTTCAGATTATCCTCGTGACTGATACTTAAATTTTCTAGTCTGTTTGTGTAGTCAAACTTATATAATGGTTCATGGTTCTCAGGTTTATCATCTTTTATATCTTGACTCTCTAAGTAGATTTTCAACCTTTCCATCATAAAACCATACGCCTTTGCTTCATCTTCTGTTCCATCAGGATTAGTAGGTCTGTTGCAAACTTTACAAATTTTATCCTTTAACATTTCCTCCATATGAGCCTTTGAAGGGACACCAATCGGAAGCGGAATTGCATTATTAAGTAACTCTGCTTTCGCCTTTTTTTCACCCTCTTTTATCCCTATTTGTTTGTCAAAATCAGACTGAAGTTCTCTGCGGAATTTGCTGTGTGCCTAACCGTTCCATATCATAAAGATAAGAATAAATGAAAGCAAAAGAAAGAGCAATTGTTGTACAGATGTTGTACTGGTGTAAAAAAAGAAAACCTTTCAATCTTTTGAAAGGCTTGTCTTTACTGGCGTGGTCCCACCTGGGCTCGAACCAGGGACCACCTGATTATGAGTCAGGTGCTCTAACCAACTGAGCTATAGGACCGAAATTGGCTGCGAATTTAATACTTATTTTATAACTCTACAAGAAATTTATTTGTTTAAATGATTTCTTGGCAAAGCTCTATCAAGACGCCATTAGTGTTTTTTGGGTGTAAAAAAACAACCCGCTTATTATCAGCTCCTTTTTTTGGTGTTTCATTTAAAACAATAAAGCCTTCTTGTATTAATCTTTTTACTTCGGCTTCAATATCATCCACATCAAAAGCAATGTGATGAATGCCTTCTCCCTTTTTTTTAATAAACTTTGCTATAGGACTTTCAGGGTTTGAGGCTTCTAACAATTCTATTTTCTGGCTTCCAACTTTAAAAAATGATGTTTTTACGCCTTCGCTTTCAACGCTTTCTGTTTTATAATGAGATTCTCCTAAAAGTTTAGCGAATAACTTGTTAGATACCTCCAGATTTTTAACCGCAATGCCTATATGTTCAATTTTATTCATGTTTGTAGTGTTTGAATGAAGGTACAAATTTTACAAATCAAAAGTAAGATAATCTTTAAATAACCTGTATTTTTGCTCAGTAAACTAAAGGTGTAAAAAATGAGTAACGTAGAGGAAAGTCAAAGACAAAAAAAAATAGGATCTGTTTTGCAACGAGATTTGGTGGATGTATTACAAAATGCTGCTACACAAGGCGGTATGCAAGGCATTCTTATCTCGGTATCAAAAGTAAAAGTAACTGTTGACTTATCTGTTGCCAGAGTCTATTTAAGTATTTTTCCTAGTAACAAAGGTGCTGAACTTATGGAGGGCATCAAATCCAACGCACCTTTAATTAAGCACGAAATAGCTCAACGCACCAAGCATCAATTAAGACGGATGCCTAAATTAGAGTTTTTTATTGATGACTCTTTAGAGTATATGGATCAAATCAATCAATCCTTAAAAGGAAAAGAAAACCCTATAAAAGACCCAAGCATTTTAGATAAACGTAAAAAATCTTAATTGAATGTATCGCTCTACATAGCAAATCGCTACTTACGCTCAAAAAGCAGTAACAATGCTATTAATTTTATAACGATTATAGCCGCTATAGGTGTTGTTTTAGGAGCTGCTTCCTTATTTATTGTGTTATCCGGCTTTGCAGGATTGAAAGATTTTACCCTTCAATTTTCAAGTGTTGTTGATCCAGACTTAAAAGCGGAAACAGCCCTTGGCAAATCTTTTATTTTAACCGACAACCAAACGAAGCAATTAAAAAACCTGAAAGACATTGCCTTATATTCAAAAATAATTGAGGAACGCGTAATAATTACTCTTGACAATAAAAATGATATTGTAACCCTAAAAGGGGTTGATGAATCTTTTCAAAGTGTTACTAGTATAGATTCTGTGATTGTTCAAGGCAGTTGGATGGCTCCTAGCTCCAATCAAGTGGTTGTTGGTTGGGGAATATCAAATAATTTATCGCTTGGAGTCTTAGATTTTTCTAAAATTCTAAACATCTATGTTCCAAAACCCGGCAAAGGGCAAATTACCTCAACAAACAATGCTTTTAATACCATAAAAGCTGTGAATGTTGGTGTTTTTGATATCAATGAAAAAATTAATGATACCTACGTTTATGGCTCTTTAGAATTGGCTAAAAATTTATTGCATTACCAAGACAATCAAATAACCAGTATAGAATTTAGATTATCTGATGGGGCTGATGAAACTGATGTTAAAGAGAAACTACAAGCTATTTTAGGAGATACCGTAATTATAAAAAACAGGGCTCAGCTTAATGATGCGCTCTATAAAATGTTAAACACCGAATATCTTGCCGTTTACTTAATTTTTACCTTGGTGCTTATTATAGCCTTATTCAATGTGATTGGATCTATTATTATGATGATTCTTGATAAGAAAAAAACACTTCACACCTTATTTAATCTTGGTGCTACCTTAACAGATATAAGGCGCATATTCTTTTTTCAAGGCAGTTTAATGACCGTTTTTGGTGGTTTTGTAGGCATTGCCATTGGGTTTCTGGTAATTACTTTGCAAAAAGTATTTTCTTTAGTCATGATTACGCCAACCCTTGCTTATCCTGTTACTATAAAAACCGAAAACTTTATCATTGTGTTTTTAACCATTTCAGTGTTAGGAATTATTGCTTCAAAAATAGCTTCTGTTAGAATTACTAAGTCTTTAGTTGAAGCTATCAATTAGGGCAAATCGCCATTGGTCAGCCCGAAAGAGCGATAGTAGTGAATAGCTTTTGTAAAGCTTCAGTGTATGGCTTTACAAAACTAGTAACGGATAGCGCGGTACGCTCAAGCGTACTTGCCATAAAAAAATTATTCTATAAACGTGTAACCGGAAAAATTTTCAATCACTTCATCAAAGGCTGCAAAAACATCTTCTGGCTTATCGCTGGTAACCATTTTGGTTCGATAATCTTTAAAATGTGGGATGCCTTTAAAGTAGTTGGTGTAATGTCGTCTGGTTTCAAAAACACCAAGGGTTTCGCCTTTCCAATCAATGGCCATTTGTAAGTGTCTGCGAGCTGCTTCCACGCGTTCTTCAATAGTTATGGGCTCTAAATGTTCTCCTGTTTTAAAAAAATGTTTCACTTGCTTAAAAAACCAAGGGTTTCCAATACTGGCACGTCCTATCATAGCTCCATCAAGACCATAAATATCACGCATTTCCATAGCTTTTTCTGGCGTATCTACATCGCCATTTCCAAACACAGGAATATGCATTCTAGGATTATTTTTTACCTCAGCAATGGGTCTCCAATCCGCACTACCTTTATACATTTGTGCTCTAGTGCGCCCATGAATAGCAATGGCTTTACAACCAACATCTTGAAGCCTTTCGGCCACTTCAACAATTCTTATTGAATCGTAATCCCAGCCCAAACGAGTTTTAACCGTTATAGGAATATTGGTGCGTTTAACCATTTCGGCGGTAAGTTTTTCCATCAAACAAACGTCCTTTAAAATACCTGCGCCAGCGCCTTTACTAACCACTTTTTTTACTGGACAACCAAAATTGATATCAATAATATCGGGGTTTGATTTCTCAACAATATCAATGGTTTGAAGCATACTTTCTAGGTTCGATCCAAAAATTTGAATGCCAACAGGTCGCTCTTTTTCGTAAATATCCAATTTCATAACGCTTTTGGTGGCATTACGAATTAAACCTTCGCTAGAAACAAACTCGGTGTAAACAACATCGGCGCCTTGCTCTTTACATAAGGCTCTAAATGGTGGATCGCTAACGTCTTCCATGGGTGCTAATAATAACGGAAAGTCTGGGAGTTCTATGTTGTCTATTTTTAACACGTTTTTTGTTTAGTTTGCAAAACTAAGACTTTTTACTTAAACTTAAATCATGGTGTTAACAACCGTTGAGATTCTTATCATTTGTTGTTTCAGTCGTTAGTGAAAACTATTTTTTAACAATTTTCTTTATTATGGGCAAGTTGTTGTTGGTATGAATGATAACCATATAAATTCCGACACTAAAAGCACTCATATCTATAGATTTACTATTACCAGTATAAAGTTTTGTTAGCTTGTTATCATATATTTCAACAGTGTTTATAAGACCATTCTCTAAATACAACATATTATTAACTGGATTTGGGTACAACATCGTATGGTTTTCGGGCATATTATTTTCTGCTGACAAGGTTACATCATTAGTTGAAAATGCTATGAGTTTGGCATAGTCAGAAAAACCACTTTGATTGAAAGATTCAGAGGTTATAAAATATCTGTTTTCGCTTACGTAAGTTATCGCTTCTGCTTGTTCAAGCGCAAAAGAAGGCATAAATGTTTGGGTATTAGTGCCAGAAAAAATATCGTTTCCATTAAAGTTTTCACTCACCCAAACAAAAGGTTGTAACACGTTTGTTGGGATTGTATAAGTGTAGCCTACCAAAAAAAGCTTGTTGGTTAACGGATTAAATGTTCCTCCGGTAATTAAACCGCCACTATTTAAAGAGGTTGCCAAAGGTGTTAATGAATACGTTCCTTGTGCTTTTGGCACCAAATAGGCTTTTGTAATTCCGTTAACCCAGTTTTTAGTAAACAATATTAAATTAGTTGCATCAAAAGAAACTAAAGCTTCGCCATCCCATTCTGTATTGGTGTTCGCAGTGAAATCTGTTTGGTCTGTATAACTAAAAGCAATGGTTTCGGCAGTTACACTTGTATTATTTATATAATCGTTTTTGTCTACCTTATATATTTTCAAATCGGTTCTGTTACCGTTATTGTTTCCAAAATCACCTAGGTAAATATTCATATTATCATGGGTGATATCTTCCCAATCCACATTAGTTGCGTTTGTAATGGTCACTGTTCTGGTAACGACCCCTGTAATGGTGTCTAATTCATAGAGTTTGTTTTCGCCTCCAGAGTCATTATGGGTTATGATTTTATTATTAAAAAAAATAGCTCCAGAAGATTCGCTTAAACTGCTAGGTAACGCGAATTTTTCAACGGCAGCACTTATTTGACCGATGCAACTAAAGGTTCCTAAAACAAAAACAAATATTGAAATTATAATTTTCATAGCTTAACTTTTTATAAATCATGCAATTAACACAAAATTAATGATAAATCCCAATCCTTTAAAACATTAAATATTTACAGATAAATTCATCTATATTTGCAAATTAAATCTAGGTATAGATTGTTTTATGAAGAATATAAGGAATTTTTGCATCATTGCACACATAGATCACGGTAAAAGTACCCTCGCTGACCGGTTATTGGATTTTACTGGCTCTGTAACCGATAGAGAAAAACAAGACCAGCTTTTGGATAATATGGATTTAGAACGCGAACGCGGTATTACCATCAAATCGCATGCTATTCAAATGGATTACGTTTATAAAGGCGAACCCTATGTTTTAAACTTAATTGATACGCCTGGCCATGTGGACTTCTCTTATGAAGTGTCTCGTTCTATTGCGGCTTGTGAAGGTGCTTTACTTATTGTAGATGCAGCTCAAAGTATTCAAGCTCAAACCATTTCCAATTTATATCTGGCCTTAGAGAATGATTTAGAGATTATTCCTATCCTTAATAAAATAGATTTACCAAGTGCCAACCCTGAAGAAGTTACCGATGACATTGTTGAGTTATTAGGTTGTGACCCTTCAGATATTATTCACGCCAGTGGAAAAACAGGATTTGGTATAGACAAAATTTTAGAAGCCGTCATAGAGCGCATTCCTGCTCCAAAAGGCCATGTGGATGAGCCTTTGCAAGCCCTAATTTTTGACTCGGTTTACAACCCTTTTAGAGGTGTTGAAACTTATTTTAGAGTGATTCATGGCTCAATTAAAAAAAATCAACTTATAAAATTTATTGCTACTGGAAACACTTACAATGCCGATGAAGTTGGCACCTTGCGTTTAAAACAATTTCCAAGAAATGAAATTAAAGCAGGTGATGTTGGTTATTTAATTACGGGCATTAAAGAAGCTAAAGAGGTTAAGGTTGGTGATACCATTACCGACGCTAAAAACCCAACAAAAAATGCCATTTCTGGGTTTGAAGATGTAAAACCTATGGTGTTTGCTGGGATTTATCCTGTTGATACCGAAGATTATGAAGAACTTCGGGCTTCTATGGAAAAATTACAGCTTAACGATGCCTCATTGGTTTTTATTCCAGAAAGTTCTGCGGCTTTAGGTTTTGGGTTTCGTTGTGGCTTTTTAGGCATGCTTCATATGGAAATCATCCAAGAACGATTAGAGCGTGAGTTTGATATGACCGTGATTACAACCGTTCCAAACGTGTCTTATCACGCCTATACCAGAAAACATCCAGATGTAGCCATTATTGTTAATAACCCATCCGATTTGCCAGATCCTTCTGGTTTAGATCGTGTTGAAGAACCTTATATTAAAGCTTCTATTATAACAAAATCAGATTTTGTTGGTAATGTCATGTCCTTGTGTATTGATAAACGAGGCGTTATAACCAATCAAACCTACCTAACGCCAGAACGTGTTGAGCTAAACTTTGATATGCCTTTAGCCGAAATTGTGTTTGATTTTTACGACCGTTTAAAAACCGTTTCAAAAGGTTATGCATCGTTTGACTATCATCCTATTGGCATGAAAACATCAAAACTGGTGCGTGTTGATATTTTATTAAACGCCCAAACCGTAGATGCACTTTCTGCTTTAATACATGCAGATAATGCCCAAAATATTGGTAAAAAAATGTGCGAAAAGCTAAGAGAACTTATCCCAAGACAACAATTTGATATTCCTATTCAGGCGGCTATTGGCGCTAAAATTATTTCTCGCGAAACCATCAAAGCGCTTCGAAAAGATGTTACGGCTAAATGTTATGGTGGCGATATTTCGCGTAAGCGTAAACTCCTGGAAAAGCAGAAAAAAGGGAAAAAACGTATGCGCCAAGTTGGTAATGTAGAAATTCCTCAAGAAGCTTTTATGGCTGTTTTAAAGTTAAATGATTAACTAAAAAGCCTATCTCTTTTTAAGGATGGGTTTTTAAATTTTTCTTCCTTATTAACAAGTAACTCACACGGATAGCGTTACGAAAAAATTTCTTTTGATAAAACTTATTGAAACTTTATAATCAGAAGGATAAAATAATGAATTTGTTTGAAGGATTCTTAACGAATTTTGATTTTTAAGAAAAAATCAATAATAGTAAGGGTTTCTTGCTTTTTTTTGGAATAATATTTTTAAGTTTATAGGCTTGTCATTTTATTTATACGGTGTTTAAATGCCTGAGTGTTTTTAAACCTTACTGTAAAATGAGAACCGCTCATTAAGCCGTTGCTTTTTGGGTTAAATAATTTTGAATACTATGAAAGTACTTTTTTATACCAGAGAATTTCCTCCTTATGTGTATGGTGGCGCAGGTGTTCATGTTGAATATCTGGCCGATGAACTCTCAAAACTCATGGACGTTGAAGTGCGATGTTTTGGTGATCAAGAAGATCAAAACGGAACTTTATCTGTAAAAGGATTTCCTTATGAAAACCTGGTTTTTAATGAAAGTAATTCACAACTTAAAGCTGTTTTTCAAACCTTAAGTACGTGTATTCATATGAATTCTCAAGACAGTCATGCCGATATTGTCCATTGTCACACGTGGTATGCCCAATTTGCCGGGATTGTAGCAAAACTTTGTTACGGTATTCCATTGGTTATTACAACACATTCTTTAGAACCCTTAAGGCCATGGAAACGAGAACAATTGGGTCGTGGATATGATGCGTCTTCTTGGGTTGAAAAAACAGCTATTGAAATGGCCGATGCTGTCATTGCGGTTTCTAAAGAAACCAAAGAGGATGTTTTAAAATATTTTAATGTTGAAGAAAGTAAAATAAAAGTTATTTACAACGGTATCAACCTTCAGCAATATAATATCACCACCGATTCTTCAACATTGGATGAATACGGTATTGACAAATCTAAACCCTTTGTATTATTCGTTGGAAGAATAACAAGGCAGAAAGGCATTATCCATCTAGTAAACGCCATAAAATACATTGATCCAGAAACTCAAATTGTGTTGTGTGCAGGTGCTCCAGATACCAAAGACATTGGAAAAGAAATGGAAGATGCTGTTAACAACGTTAAAAAAACGCGGCATAATGTTATTTGGATTGATAAAATGCTTGAAAAAGAGCAGATTATACAATTATACTCCCATGCCGATGTGTTTTGTTGTCCATCTATTTATGAACCTTTTGGTATTATAAACATTGAAGCCATGGCCTGCGGAACTGCCGTTGTTGCAAGTGCCGTTGGAGGCATTAAAGAAGTGGTAGTAGATGGTGAAACGGGTATATTAGTGCCTTTAGAACAACAGAAAGTGGCTCCTTTTGAACCGGTTGACCCAGACAAATTTGCACGAGATCTCGCCAACGGTATCAATACATTAATAAGCAATAAAGCACTTAGAGAAACCATGGCCTTAAAAGGCAGAAAACGTGTAGAAGATTATTTTGATTGGTCATCCATTGCAAAACAAGTTGAAGATTTATACCAATCATTAATCTAGATAACATCGTATTGCATTTAAAATATAATTTGTAAATTAACAACAAAGGTTTTCATTTAATAAAAAAAAACAAATATTCAGACTCATAACTTCTTAAAATAACAAACATGATTAACAACAAGGTTTTAGCCATCATATTAGGCGGTGGACAAGGTTCTAGACTTCACCCATTAACAGAACAACGATCTAAACCAGCCGTGCCTATTGCAGGAAAATATAGGCTTGTAGACATTCCTATATCCAATTGTATTAATTCTGATATTAAGCGCATGTTTGTCTTAACACAATTTAATTCTGCGTCCTTAAACAGACACATTAAAGACACCTATCATTTCAGCTTTTTTAGTTCGGCTTTTGTTGATGTATTGGCGGCCGAACAAACACCTCACAACAAAACTTGGTTTCAAGGAACGGCGGACGCAGTGAGACAAAGCATGCATCATTTTGTTAGACATGATTTTGATTATGTTTTAATTTTATCTGGTGACCAACTTTACCAAATGGATTACGAACTCATGATCAATGCTCATGAAAACAGCAATGCTGAAATATCCATAGCAACCATTCCTGTTAATAGTAAGGACGCCACGTCTTTTGGTATTTTAAAAGCAGATAATCAAAATGTTGTCACGTCTTTTATTGAAAAACCTGATGCTAGTTTATTGCCTGAATGGACCTCAGAAGTTAGTGATGAGATGAAATCCCAAGACCGAAACTACTTAGCTTCTATGGGGATTTATATTTTTAACAGAGAGCTTCTTATTGAATTAATGAATGATCCTTCAACCAACGATTTTGGAAAAGAAATTATTCCTCAATCCATTAAAGATCACAAAACACTTAGTTACCAGTATGAAGGCTACTGGACCGATATTGGAAATATTGATTCTTTCTTTGAGGCCAACTTAGGGTTAACAGACAACATTCCTCAATTCGATTTATACAATAAGTCAAAAAAGATTTATACCAGAGCACGTATGCTGCCAACAACCAAAATAGCTGGAACTATCCTAGAAAAAACAGTCATCGCTGAAGGTTGCATTGTCAGTGCTGCCAAAATAGAACAATCTGTAATTGGAATACGTTCAAGAATCGGAAAAGATTCAACCATTATCAACACCTACATGATGGGTAGCGACTATTATGAAACCCTAGAAGAAATTGAGAGCAACAAAATTAATGTTCTTATGGGTATTGGAGAACGCTGTTTTATAAAAAATGCCATCGTTGATAAAAACTGCCGCATTGGCGATGATGTAAAAATTAATGGCGGAAAACACCTTCAAGATACCGAAACTGATATGTATGTCATAAAAGACGGGATTGTAGTTATTAAAAAAGGTGCCGTTATTCCCGTTGGTTACATTATTTAAATTTGGATATTTAAATAATTTTTGACTCTAAACAAAACTAAAATGCAAAACCAAAAAAGAGTTGTAATTGATTACGTGTACCCAAAAATAAATAATGGAGACTTTTATATAAAACGCGTTGTTAATGAAATTATAAACGTTGATGCACAAATCCTTGCTGATGGACATGATGTTCTAGCCGCCTCTGTTTTATATAAGCATGAATCGGAAAAAAAATGGAAGGAATCTCGAATGAACCTTATGTTCAATGATGAATGGCAGGCATCATTCACCGTTGAAAAACAAGGGTTTTATTCCTATAAAGTAGAAGCTTGGGTTGATTATGCGCTTAATTGGCAACATGGCATTGAAAGAAAAATTGAAGATCATCAACATGTAAAGTCCGAACTTTTAGAAGGCATTCATTATCTAAAAGAAGTTCAGCCACAGGCTTCAAATGATGACTCTCAATATCTAGATCATCTCATTCATATTTTTAATAATGAACACCATTATGACGAAGCCATAAAAGAAGCCGTCAGCAATCGGCTTCATCATATTTTTACCTTACACCCACAAAAAATCCTTTCAAATACTTCAAAAGAGTATCAAGTTTATGTTGACAGGAAAAAAGCGCGGTTTAGTACCTGGTATGAATTTTTTCCACGCTCTGCATCTGAACAAGAAGGCGTTCATGGAACCTTTAAAGATTGTGAGCGCTTGTTGCCTAGAGTGGCCAAAATGGGTTTTGATACCTTATATTTGCCGCCCATTCATCCAATAGGTGAAGTCAATCGAAAAGGGAAAAACAACACAACAACAACGGCTGATGGTGATGTGGGCTCCACTTGGGGCGTTGGTTCAAGATTTGGAGGACATAAAGCTATTCATCCTCAGCTTGGATCTATGGAAGATTTTAAATCTTTAATTCATAAAGCAAAGGAGCAGAATATAGAAATTGCTATGGATTATGCCTTGCAAGCTGCACCAGATCATCCATGGGTTAAAGACCATCCACAATGGTTTAAATGGCGACCAGACGGAACCGTTCAGTATGCTGAAAATCCTCCTAAAAAATATCAAGACATTTTGCCTATTTACTGGGAAACGGAAGATTATAAAAACTTATGGAACGAGTGTTTAGACACTTTACTGTACTGGATAGATTGTGGTATTCATGTGTTTAGGGTCGATAACCCTCATACCAAACCATTCTACTTCTGGAACTGGATTATTACCAATGTTAAAGCCAAACATCCTGATGTTATTTTTTTGGCCGAAGCTTTTACAAGGCCAAAAATAATGGCTCAGTTAGCCAAACAAGGTTATACCCAATCTTATACGTATTTTACGTGGCGCAATACCAAACACGAACTGATTGAATATGTTGAAGAGTTAACAAAATCTGAATTGCGCGAATACATGCAACCAAATTTTTGGCCTAACACGCCCGATATTAACCCGTTTCACTTGCAAGGCGCCAACGAGTCTAAGCACATTCAAAGGTATGTTTTGGCAGCGACTTTAAGTTCGTCTATTGGGCTTTATGGTCCTGTTTATGAATATATGTTAAGTGATGCTCTTTTGGGTAGAGAAGAATATTTAAACTCTGAAAAATTTCAAATAACCCACTATGATTGGACGGTTGAAAATAAGCTCATCACCATCATTTCAAAACTAAATCATATAAGACATCAAAATGAGGCGCTTCAACAAACCAACAATATTAAGTTTTGTCATATTGAAAATGACAACCTTTTGGCGTTTTATAAATGGAACGACTCCAAAACCAACGAGCTGCTTATCATCATCAGTTTAGACGCTTTTAACTCCCAACAAGGAACCGTTCAGTTACCTCTAAACGAATTGGGAATAGCGGCAGGTAGTAAACTAGAAGTTTCTGACTTAATTACCAACAATAGCTACAACTGGAGTCGCGAATGGAATTTTGTTGAAATACACCCGACATTGCCGTTCCATATCTTCAAAATAAACAAGTAACCATGACTAAAAAAAAGGAAGAGAAAACCTCTGTAATACAAACTTTTAATTTTGATAATCCCTGGGAGGAATTATTGGAAAACAAAGAATTTGTAAAAGTTTTTCTTTCGGATGTTTTAGGAGATTACATTTTAAAACAACGCTGGTATGGTGGCAAAGCCAGTGTTATAAAATATATTGAACTGGCCGAATATTTTAGAATTCAACAAGAAGGCGAAGTATATTATGGATTAATATTAGAGGTAAATTTTATTGAAGCCTTTTACCAGCATTACTTTTTACCCATTGCCTTTGTAACAGACGAAAATTTTGCCCAACATGACAGAATTCTTCCCATAAGCATTCAAGGCAACCAAGGCTATATTATTGATGCCGTGAATTTAGAATCTTTTAGAAAACTGGTTTTTGAGCGCATCATTACAGCGCTTCCTAAAGATACCACCAAAGTTCAATATCATAAAAGCCACTTTTTTAACAATGTTGTCTATGAATCTTCCCGGTTTATGGGTTTAGAACAAAGCAACACCTCTTTGGTTTATAATGAAAAATATGTTTTAAAATTTTTTAGACGCATTTATGCAGATAAAAATCCCGATTATGAAATGAGTCGTTTTTTATCTGAAAAAAAAGAATTTAAAAACACCCCGGCGTATCTTGGAAGCATCAATATTGTAGATTCCGATGATGTTAACATTACCATTGGCCTCATGCAGGAAATGGTTCCAAACCAAGGCGATGCCTGGGATTATATGCTTAAAGAATTGCATAAAGTGTTTTCAAATTTAGAATATAAGCACATTAAAATCAATTCGCTTCCAAACACGCAATTATATCAACGTCTAGGAATTAGAGATATTCCACCTCAAATTATTGATTGGGCTGGATTAAATTTATTTGTTAAAGTTCAAACCCTAGCAAAAAGAACTGCCCAAATGCACATTGCCTTAGGCTCTGAGTTTGAAGAAACCGCCTTTACACCAGCACATTTTAATGATGATTATACCGTTTGGTTAAAAAACCGAATGCTCTATCAATTTCAAAACAGGTTAAACCTCATCGAAAATAACCTCCATAAATTAGAAGGATTGTCGGAAACATTGGCTAAAGAATTTTTAGACAAGAAAAATTTTATTAGAAAACAATTTATAACCTTTGACTGGACCAAGCTTAAAGGAGAACGTATTCGAGTTCATGGAGATTACCACTTAGGGCAAGTATTGGTTAAAGACGATGATTTTTTTATTTTAGATTTTGAAGGAGAACCTGAGAGCACCATCAGAGACAGAAAAGTAAAACAACCTCCATTAAAAGATGTTGCAGGGATGTTCAGATCGTTTCATTATGCCATTTATGCCACTATTTTTAATAATATTGAAGACCATTATAAAGCCTCTCAAGACGATTTGTTTAAAGCAGGAGAAATATTATACAGATATATAATAGGTTTATTTTTAGGCACTTATGTTACCGAAACGCAAAATGCTAATTTAAATTTAGGGTACAATCAAGAACGCATTTTTATTTTAAAATACTGTTTATTGGAAAAAGCAGTTTATGAGCTGGGTTACGAACTCAATTCGCGCCCAAGATGGGCCGTCATTCCTTTAAAAGGAATTTCAAATATTATAAATAATTAATTATATGGCACAAGTACAAGTTTACAGTCTGTTAACAGACTTCGATATTAATCTTTTTAAGGCAGGAAAACATTACAGACTCTATGAAAAACTTGGCTCACATCTAGTTACCTTAAACGGAATTGCAGGAACCTATTTTGCTGTCTGGGCACCATCAGCCAAGCAAGTATCCGTTGTTGGCGATTTTAACTTTTGGATTGAAGGAGAACACCAACTGAATGTTCGATGGGATTCCAGTGGTATTTGGGAAGGTTTTATCCCTCATGTTGGAAAAGGAAATATTTACAAATACAAAATTCAAAGTCATAATAACGACATAAAAACCGAAAAGGCCGATCCGTATGCTAGACGTTGCGAACATCCGCCAAAAACGGCTTCCATTGTTTGGGATGACACCTATAAATGGAAAGACACAGACTGGATGAAAAAACGAAAAAAGCATAATGCTTTGGATGCGCCTTATTCAGTTTATGAAGTTCATTTAGGCTCTTGGAAAAGACCCCTTAAAGAAGACCGCTTTTTATCATACTATGAATTGGCCGATGATTTGGTTAACTATGTAAAAGACATGAATTTTACCCATGTTGAACTGATGCCAATCATGGAATACCCCTACGACCCATCTTGGGGATATCAACTAACAGGTTATTTTGCACCAACTTCAAGGTTTGGTTATCCCGAAGAGTTTAAATATCTGGTGGATAAACTTCATCAAAATGATATTGGAATCATTTTAGATTGGGTGCCCTCCCATTTCCCAGAAGACGCTCATGGTTTGGGCTTTTTTGATGGCTCCAATTTATATGAACATCCCGATAAACGCAAAGGATACCACCAAGACTGGAAAAGTTTAATTTTTAACTATGGAAGAAATGAAGTCAAGGCGTTTTTAATAAGCAATGCCGTTTTCTGGATGGATCAATACCATGCAGATGCTTTACGCGTTGATGCCGTTGCGTCTATGTTATTTTTAGATTATTCCAGAGAAGATGGCGAGTGGGAACCTAATATTTTTGGTGGAAGGGAAAATCTTGATGCCATTGACTTTTTAAAGGAATTAAATCAGGAAATTTATGCCTCATTCCCAGACACACAAACCATTGCTGAAGAATCTACCGCATTTCCGGGCGTTTCAAAACCGGTTTTTTTAGGTGGTCTTGGTTTTGGAATGAAATGGATGATGGGCTGGATGCATGATACCTTAGAGTATTTTGCTAAAGACCCTATTTATAGAAAGTTTCACCAAAACGACATCACCTTTAGTTTAGCGTATGCATTCTCAGAGAATTTTATGTTACCACTTTCTCATGACGAAGTGGTGTATGGAAAAAACTCAATTTTAGGAAGAATGCCCGGTGATGAATGGCAACGTTTTGCAAACCTTCGTTTGTTATACGGTTATATGTATACACATCCTGGAGCAAAATTGTTGTTTATGGGAAGTGAGTTTGGCCAATACAACGAATGGAATTTTCAGGAAAGTCTTGATTGGAATTTATTGGAATTTGAACCTCATAAAAACTTTCAAAATTATTTTAAAGCGCTTAACACCTTATATAAATCGACACCTTCACTATATGAAAAAGCCTTTAGCAATGAAGGTTTTGAATGGATTAGTTATGACGACCATGAAAATTGTGTCATATCTTATATCAGAAAAGGAAATGCTCCAGAAAACAATGTGGTCGTGGTTTGCAATTTAACCCCAACCGTTAGAGAACACTACAAAATTGGTATTCCGGATAAAGGCAAACTCATTGAAATTTTTAATAGTGATGCCGCTGAATTTGGTGGAACTGGAGTTTGCAATAAAAAAGACATTCCTATCAAAAAAACTGCCTGGAACGGAAAAGAATACTCAGCAGAACTTGTATTACCTCCTTTAGGCATAACGGTTTTACAATTCAAATCCTAACAAACTAAGATTTGTTTAATTATAAGCCTATTCCATTATAAAATACACAATTATCTCTGCGTTTTTTTGTAAAAAATGCGGGGACTAAATTTATTAATTTTAGTATTTTCGCCATTTACTAAATCTCCCTATTTATGATTTTAAATACTGAATTAGAATATAAAGGAAATTTATTTCCATCAAAAATAATTTCATACCAAAAAAACTTAGATACGCTCTCTTTTACCACCGAAAACGATGTGGTTTTACACATAACTGTTGTTAGAGACAGCGTTTTAAGATTTAGATATACAACCACTGGAATTTTTGAAAAAGACTTTTCGTATGCCATCACTAAATATGCAAGCAGAGGCTATAATTTATTGGAAGTGACTGAAGACATTGAAAAATACATCATTACAACATCAAAACTTATCTGTCACATCTCGAAAGAAGACACCCGATCTTCCATTTATGATGCTAAAGATCTTGAATTAATCTGTGAAGATGAGCTTGGTTTTCATTGGGAGGAAAGTTATGAATTTGGTGGTAACGTTGTTAAAATGTCAAAAACATCTCATGCTGGTGAAGCGTATTATGGCTTGGGCGATAAACCCGTTGACAACAACCTAAAAGGAAAAAGATTTGAAAATTGGGTAACAGATTCTTATGCTTTTAGCAAGGATTCAGACCCTATTTATAAGGCCATTCCTTTTTATACTGGTTTATTACACAACAAAAAAGCTTACGGAATCTTTTTTGATAACACATTCTGTTCAAATTTCGATTTTTGCCATGAGCGAAGAAATATAACCAGCTTTTGGGCTCAAGGCGGCGAAATGAACTATTACTTCTTTTATGGGCCAGACATGTCTGAAGTGGTTGCAAACTATACCGATTTAACCGGAAAACCACATGAAATGCCTGCTTTATGGACCTTAGGCTATCACCAATGCAAATGGAGTTATTTTCCAGAATTGAAAGTAAAAGAAATTGTTTCAAAATTTAGGGAGTTGCAAATTCCTTGTGATGCCATTTATTTGGATATTGATTATATGGAAGGTTTTAGATGTTTTACTTGGAACAAAGAATACTTTCCAGACCCAAAAAAGATGGTAAAAGAACTCGCTGATGACGGATTTAAAACCATTGTTATTATTGATCCCGGAATAAAAATTGATAACGATTATAGTGTCTTTAAAGAAGGTTTGGAAAACGATTATTTCTGTAAACGTGCCGATGGTCCATATATGAAAGGTAAAGTATGGCCGGGCGAATGTTATTTTCCAGACTTTACAAACCCCGAGGTCCGCGATTGGTGGTCCGATTTATTTAAAGAACTCGTTGAAGATATTGGTGTTAAAGGCGTTTGGAACGATATGAATGAACCCGCGGTTATGGATGTTCCGGGTAAAACATTTCCAAACGACGTAAGACACGATTATGATGGCAACCCTTGCAGCCACAGAAAAGCACACAATGTTTATGGAATGCAAATGGCAAGAGCGACCTACCAAGGATTAAAAAAATTCTCTTATCCTAAAAGACCTTTTGTTATTACAAGAGCTGCTTACTCAGGAACACAGCGCTACACCTCTACTTGGACGGGTGATAACGTAGCTACCTGGGAACATTTAAGCATTGCAAACATTCAGGCGCAACGTATGTGTCTGTCTGGTTATTCTTTTGTGGGTTCAGATATTGGTGGTTTTGCTGAACAACCTAATGGCGAATTATATGCACGCTGGATACAGTTAGGTGTTTTTCATCCGTTTTGCAGAACGCACTCATCTGGTGATCATGGCGACCAAGAACCATGGGCTTTTGGAACGAACGTTACCAATATTGTTAGAAAGTTTATAGAAATAAGATATCAATTATTGCCCTATTTATATACCGCGTTTTGGAGATATGCCAACGAAGGCGTTCCTATTCTAAAATCGTTAGTGCTATATGACCAGACAGATCCTCATACGCATTACAGAAACGATGAGTTTATTTTTGGCGAAAAAATATTGGTTTGCCCTATTAATGAGCCTAATGCTAAAGGCAGACGCATGTATTTTCCCATTGGAAATTGGTATAATTTCTGGACCGATGAACTGGTTGAAGGCGGCCAAGAACTTTGGGTGGATGCCGATTTAGATAGTATGCCTATCTTTGTAAGAGATGGCGCTATGATTCCTAAATATCCTGTACAACAATATGTAGGAGAAAAAGTTATTGCAGAAATAACCTTAGAGGTCTATTATAAAGTTGGCGAAAGTTCATCTCAAATCTATGAAGACGCACATGATGGTTATGATTATATTAAAGGGCGATACAGCTTAAGAAACCTCAAGCTTATTGGAACCGAATCAGAACTGAATATTCATCAATATAAATCTGGTAAATACATGGCTCCTTTTGAAACCTTTAAATTAAACCTTCATGGTTTTCCGTTTAAAGTATCAAAAATTAAAATTGACAAAGAGGAATTTGCTTTTGACACCATAAAAGTTATGGGCGAAAATGCTTTTGTGGTTAATAAAGATTTTACTGAGATTCAAATTTTAAAATAATCATCAAAACCATTAAACTAAAAAGCCATAAAACAATGCTTTATGGCTTTTTTTTATCTATGTTTCAAATGGCTTTCCTAAATACACCAATTTATATCCTTTTTCAACTTTGCTAATCGCTGTATTATAAGATGAGATGATTTCCAAAACCCCTTTCTTATCTTTTACTAAAAGAGGTATTCTATAGCGGTCATTATTGCTTATTTCAATGAGTTCTTCATAATGAGCCCTATTTTTTATTTCAATTTCATTAATTTTTGGGTAATTACGCGCTACTTCTGTAAGCATTATAAAATCGTCTGTGTGTGAAAACAAACCCTCCTTTGGGTTGTGTTCTGGGTCATTCATTTCATCAACAGAAATCAATCTAAAAGATCCATTTTCTCCAAATTGGTCACTAAATTTATTAATAGCATATTCATTAATATCAGCACTTCCTGTTAAAGCCATTAAAAACCCAACATCATTCAACTCAATATTATCGTCTAAGGTTTCAGAATAAATATCTGTATTCAAGGCTTCTAAACCTAATTCATGAGCTAACATAATGTTGTTTTGATTACTATCAATTAATACCACATGTCTGCCATTATCTTCTAAATAGCGACCAATAAGTCTGGATACTTGCGAAGCCCCAATAATTAAAATGCCTTCAGACCTTTTTAGAAATACGCCGACTACTTTAGCAAAAACTCTGGCTGTGGTGGCGTTAAGTAAAACGGTTCCTAAAACAATCATAAACACCAATGGTGTAATATATTCAGCACCAGAAACACCTTGCTTTATAAGCTTACTGCCAAATAAAGAGGCTATTCCAGCCGCAACAATTCCTCGAGGGCCAACCCAACTTATGAAGAGTTTTTCGTTAAATTTTAATTTTGAACCCATGGTACATAAAAAAACGCTCAAGGGTCTGATTATAAAAACGACCACAGTAAACAATAAGGCTGTTTCCCATCTATACAACAACATTAAATCATCCATATTAATATTGGCGGCCAATAAAATGAATAAAATAGAAATTAACAAAACACTTAAAGATTCCTTGAAATATAAAAGTTCTTTAAGGTTCTCCAACTTTCTGTTTCCTAGCACCATACCCATAACAACCACGGCCAATAAACCTGATTCGTGAGCTAAAATTTCAGATTCAACAAATACCAATAGCACCGTTGATAATGAAACAACATTTAATAAATAATGAGGGATGAATTTTTTATTGATTGCAAAAGCTAAAGCCCGGGCAAAGGCAAATCCTATAATGGTTCCAAAAAAAACGATTTTACCAAATTCAATGAGTGCCATTTTTGTAAATCCTGTACTACCTTCAACGCTTATAAACTCAAACACCAATACAGCAACCAATGCGCCAATGGGGTCAATTAAAATTCCTTCCCATTTTAAAACTGTGGAAACATCTTTCTTAAGAGGAATATTTCTTAAAATAGGTGTAATAACTGTAGGCCCTGTTACAATAATGAGTGCAGAAAATAAAAAAGAGATTTCCCAACTTAAACCAAATATAAAATGAGCTAAAACGCCAGCACCAAAAAAAGTGATTACAGAACCTAGTGTTATAAGTTTGGTTATTACGGGCCCCACGTGTTTAATTTCAGAACGTTTAAGTGTTAGGCCGCCTTCAAACAGAATAATACTAATGGCTAGAGATACAAAATAAAACAAGCCATCACCAGGAAATAATCCATTGGTACCGTTCCAAATAGGTTCTATCCACTTAGCGCCATCTTTACTTAAAAAAGTTGCTGCGATGGGTCCAACCAACAAACCAATTAATATTAAAGGCAAAATAGCAGGAATTTTAAACTTCCACGCAACCCATTGGGCGAGAATTCCTAAAACAATAATACCTGCTAGCTCAATCATTAATCAAAATTTAACGTGAAAATACTAATAAAAACGAGAAAAACTAAAATGATTTTTCACGTTGTTTAATTTTATCGAAAGTACTGAAAATACTTGAGGCATATTAAAAAGCTTGTTGATTTAAAAAAGAATGCTTTTTGGCTTTTTGTTGCCTTTATATGATATTAAACATTATATTTTGCTTTGAATCTTAATAATTTCTTAACAATTAGCACTTATTCTACCCGTTTTACATAATTTTGTGTTCTTATGAATTTATACCCCATTAATTCAGGAAATTTTAAACTTGATGGAGGCGCTATGTTTGGTGTGGTTCCTAAATCTATATGGCATAAAACCAATCCCGCCGATGCCAATAACTTGATAGATTTAACGGCGCGTTGTTTACTCATTGAAGATGGCAATAGACTTGTGTTAATAGACTCTGGCATGGGCAACAAACAAGGCGAAAAGTTTTTTGGATACTATTATTTGTATGGTGATGATACCTTAGAAAAATCGATAAAAAACCACGGTTTTCATCCAAATGATATAACGGATGTGTTCTTAACACATTTACATTTTGATCATTGTGGCGGCAGCATTCAATGGAATCATAATAAAACAGGTTATGAACCCGCTTTTAAAAATGCTCAATTTTGGAGCAATCAAGATCACTGGCTTTGGGCAACACAACCTAACAAACGTGAAAAGGCTTCTTTCTTAAAAGAGAATATTTTACCAATGCAAGAATCAGGTCAACTTAAATTCACCTCCATTCCTAAAGAAAAGACCCTAAAAAATTCTGAGCTTGGGTTTGATGTTTTTTTTGCTGATGGCCATACAGACAAGCAAATGATTCCCATTATTCAATATAAAAATAAAACCATCTGCTTTATGGCAGATTTACTTCCAACCGTTGGTCATTTACCTCTTCCATTCGTAATGGGTTATGACACCAGACCTTTGCTAACACTAGACGAAAAAGAAACTTTTTTAAACCTTGCAGCCGATAATAACTATTATCTGTTTTTAGAACACGATGCACACAACGAAATCATTACCGTACAGCATACCGAAAAAGGCGTAAGGCTTAAAGAAATTTTTAAGGCGTCTGACATTTTTAATTAATAATTAACTCAAATGAAACATCCATGATTAATTATCAATCGCACAACGAAATGATAAAATGGATGTTCCTTGTGACCTTTAAATAAAAATAAATATAAACACATGAAATCATTAAAATTATTATTGTTCTCGACGCTATTTGCGTCCGTTCTGTTTAACTGTGGAAGTTCTTCAGCCATCTTATCAACACCTATTGAAAACATAGACACGTCCCCTTTAAAAACAGCCGATTTAACAGAGGCTGAAAAACACCATTGGGGTCACTTAGACCTTATTAAAGATACCATACCAGGAATGAGTGTCGATAAAGCATATGCAGAAATCATTAAAAACAAAACAGGTAAAAAAGTAATTGTTGCGGTGGTAGATTCTGGTATTGATATAGATCATGAAGACTTAAATGATGTGGTTTGGACCAATAAAGGAGAAATTCCAAATAACGGTAAAGACGATGATAAAAACGGCTATATTGACGATGTTCATGGCTGGAATTTCTTGGGCGATGGTTATGATGAGCAGTTGGAATATGTGCGCATTTTGGCAAGTGGAGACACCAGTAACCCAGAATACAATAAAGCAAAAGAAGAGTATGACACAGAATATCAAAAATGGTCTGCTAGAAAAACTCAGTATGATCAAATTTATCAACGTGTTAAAGGTGCCGATGAAGCCATAGCAAACTTTCTCAATAAAAAAGATTACACCAAAGAAGATGTAGAAGGCATCTCAACAGATAACCAAGAAGTAACTCAAGCTGTTCAAATGATGAAATACATGTACAGTAACGGATTAGATTCTATTGGCGAAGCTTATAAAGAAATAGAAGGTGCTTTAGAAAGCATTAACGATCGTTTAAATTATAATTTAAATAAAGATTTTAAAGGTCGAATTAATGGCGATAATCCTGACGATATGAGCACTAAATATTACGGTAACGGCAACGTTAAACCTGTAAAGAAAAGCGAAAGCCACGGAACCCATGTTGCAGGAATTATTGCAGCCGAAAGAAACAATGGCTTAGGCGCTAATGGTGTTGCAAATAACGTAGAAATCATGTCAATACGAACCGTTCCTAATGGTGATGAATATGATAAAGATGTTGCCTTAGCCATTCGCTATGCGGTTGATAACGGCGCTAAAGTTATTAACGGCAGTTTTGGTAAATACTATGCTACCCATAGTGACTGGGTAAGAGACGCCATTGCTTATGCAGGAAAACACGATGTTTTGTTTGTTAATGCTGCAGGAAATGAAAGTAAAGATTTAGATAAAACAGATATTTACCCAAATGATCAAGTAAACAATGGCCCAGAAGTATCTGATAATTTTATCACCGTTGGTGCTTTAGAACCAAAATATGGCCCTAATATGATTGCTGGCTTTTCAAACTATGGTAAAATAAATGTTGATGTATTTGCGCCTGGAGCAAAAATATATTCTACAACACCAGAAAATGAATATGATACCAAAGGCGGTACTTCAATGGCGGCTCCCGCAGTCGCTGGGGTTGCAGCATTGATTCGCTCTTATTACCCAAAATTATCAGCATCTCAAGTAAAGCACATCTTAATGAATTCTGGGTTATCATTACAAACCAAAGTAGTAACTGGCGGAGATGCCAATAACATAAAACCTATTGGAGATTTAACTAAATCTGGCAACATAGTAAATGCCTATAACGCCTTAATTATGGCGTCTCAAACAAAATAAACACACTACAACAATGATAAAAAGGGGCACATCACCCCTTTTTATATTTTAAAACGAAAAAAATCTATGAAAAAAACGCTTTCTCTACTATTTTTAATAACCATTCTGTTTTCTTGCCGGGCTACAAATCCAGTTCAAAAAAAGACCATTTCAAATCAAAATCACGACTATTGGCAACAACATGTGGATTACACCATGAATGTTGATATGGATGTAAAAACCTATCAATACTCTGGCACACAGCATTTGGTTTACACCAACAATTCACCCGATGTTTTAAATCGTGTGTATTACCATTTATTTTACAATGCCTTTCAGCCAGGAAGCGAAATGGATATACGTTCATTAACTATTGCTGATCCAGATTCTCGTGTTGGAGATCGCATTAGTAAATTGGCTCTGGAAGATCAAGGTTTTTTAAAGGTAGAAACCTTAACACAAAATGGGGTAGCGCTCCATTATGAAACGGTTGGGACTGTTTTAGAGGTTGATTTGGCAACGCCTATTCAGCCCGGAGAACAAGTTACTTTTGAGATGGTTTTTAAAGGTCAAGTGCCACTTCAAATACGCCGAGCAGGTAAAAACAACAAAGAAGGCGTGGCGCTTTCCATGGCTCAATGGTATCCAAAATTAGCCGAATATGATTTTGAAGGATGGCACGCAGACCCTTACATAGCAAGAGAATTTCATGGGGTTTGGGGCAATTTTGATGTCACTATAAACATTGATAAAAATTATACCATTGGTGGTACTGGCTACTTGCAAAATCCACAAGACATTGGTCATGGCTATACTTTAGAAAAAGTAAAAAACACCAAAGCCGATAAACTATCATGGCATTTTGTAGCACCCAATGTGCATGATTTTACTTGGGCTGCAGACCCCAACTACCATCATGATACCATGCAAGTACCAAACGGACCACTATTGCATTTTTTCTATAAAAACACCATGCCTAAAGACAAGTTGGAAAACTGGAAAAATGTTCAATCTAAAACCGTGGAACTTATGCAATATTACAGTGAGCATGTTGGACAGTATCCTTACGAGCAATACTCCGTAATTCAAGGCGGCGATGGCGGTATGGAATATGGCATGTGTACCCTAATTGTTGGTGAAGGAAGCTTTAATGGTTTATTTGGTGTTATTGCCCATGAAATGGCACATACCTGGTTTCAATTTTTATTGGCATCCAATGAATCTAAGCACGAATGGATGGACGAAGGCTTTACCAGTTACATAAGCGACCTGGCCGAAAACGAAATCCTTCAAAAAAATCTAGAAAACCCAACAAAAAATGCCTTTAGAGGTTACATTTATTTAGCAACCTCTGGTAAAGAGCAACCACTTACAACGCATGCAGACCGCTATGTATATAATCAAGCCTACAGCATTTCTGCATACTCAAAAGGCGAAGTTTTTTTAGCACAATTAGGCTATATTATGGGTGAAGACCTCTTAAAACAAACCATTAAAAAATATTTTAAAGATTTCGCTTTTAAGCATCCAACACCCAATGATATAATCCGCACCGCTGAAAAAGTATCTGGTTTAGAATTGGATTGGTATTTAATGGATTTTGGTCAAACCACCAATACCATTGACTATGCCGTTAAAGCTGTTGAAGGTAATACAGTAACTTTAGAGCGCATGGGTTTAATGCCTATGCCTATTGACTTAACGATAACCTATACAGACGGAAGCACAGAAGATTTCTACATTCCGCTACAAATGATGCGCGGTGAAAAGCCAACAACCGCAACCATTATAGCTGATTGGGCTTGGGCATACCCTACTTACACATTTACAGCCTTAAAACCTGTTGCAAAAGTACAAATAGATCCAAAAGAAGGTATGGCAGATATTAATAAAAACAACAACTCAAAATAATTTTGAACCCATTATTTTATATTGCAAAGCCTTTTAGATGTTACTAAAAGGCTTTGTTGTTTTTATAAGATTTAAAATAATTGACCTTTAAGAAATTTTACTAACTTCGTTTAGCTGCTGATATAAAACATTAAAACGATTTCATCTCGTAATAGTTGTATGCCATGCTGTAAAAGCCACCGTACAAATAGGCATATTTGGTATATATGCCAACTCACAAGCCCTCCCGAAAAAACAAAAGAGTATAAATTTTCCCCCGCTCCGAGACTGTTAATAAGTTCGGAGAATAGTATCATTGAATTACCAAAAAGACTAATTATATTTGACAAATAACGTCAAGTCATAATAATCAAGTGATATTTATCAAATGAAACGAGCCATACAACAGATTTTAACAACCTGGAAAATAATGATAAGCGAGTTCCATCTGACAAATAAAAATGAATAAAAAACAGATGAAAGAAAGCAAGACAACAGGAGAAATACTTCGCGAAAAAAGAGAGAAAAAAGGATTGCTTCTAAGACAAGTAGCGGCTTTGCTAGATATTGACACTGCAATACTTAGCAAGATTGAAAGAAGTGAAAGAAAAGCAAGCAAAGAACAAATCATAAAACTTGCAAAGATTCTCGAATTAGACGAAGAAGATTTGATTGTTCAATTCCTGAGTGAAAAAATTCTTTACGAAATTAAGGATGAAGAATTAGGAAGTAAAGCACTTAAAGTTGCCGAACAAAAAATGAAATATAACAAAAGTCATAAGTCATAAGTTAAAAAGTAAATTAGTCTATGAAAATTCAAAAGTTTGAAGATATTATCGCCTGGCAAAAAGCACAAAATTTTGCAGTAGCTATTTATCAAGCGTTTAAAGAATTAAAAGATTATGGGTTCAAAGACCAGATACAAAGAGCATCAGTCTCTATTTCTAATAATATAGCAGAAGGATTTGATAGGCTAAGCGATAAAGAGTTTATCCGATTTTTATATATCGCCCAAGCCTCATGTAGTGAGGTGAAATCTATGCTGTATTTAGCAAATCGATTGAATTATTTACAGGATGCAATCACCAAGCAATGTATTGAAGATGCAAATGAAATTGGCAGGATTATCAGAGGGTTAATTAAATCGCTTAGCACTAACGACTAAAACACTTACGACTATTTGACTTACGACTATTTGACTTACGACTTACAACTAACGCATGGAATTAAAATTAGAAGAATTAGAGTACCAGCAAATAGCCATCAAATCTGTGGTTAATGTTTTTGACGGTAACAACAAAAACACATTTGACAATGCTTGCTTTGAAGGTATTCGCTCAAATATTTGCTCACTTTCAAAAGAACAATTAGCGGAAAATATAAAATCTGTCATTACAGAAAACGGAATTGATGAAGAAACCGCAAAACTCAGAGAGCTACAAGAGCTAACTATTGAAATGGAGACAGGAACAGGTAAAACGCTTGTTTACATCAAGACCATTTATGAATTATTCAAACACTACGGATTTACAAAATTTATCATTCTCGTCCCTTCAGTCGCTATTCGACAAGGGGTGCTAAGTACCATTTCAACCTTTGAAAAACAATTGGAAGATATCTACGGATTTACACCTAAATCATTTGAATACAACAGTAAAAAGCTGAATAAAGTAACCAACTTTATTGAGGAACAACATCCTCAAATAATAGTGATGACCTTGGCTTCATTTAATTCGGAAGACAAAATTCTAAATCAAGCCAAACGGGAAGACCTTTTTGCAAATATTCCTTTTATTAAAGCCATCGGTCGGACAAATCCAATCATCATCATGGATGAACCGCAAGAAGGAATGGACACCGATAACTCAGTGAATCAAATTGCCAAACTCAACCCGCTTTTTAAATTAAGATATTCTGCGACGCATAAAGTTTCTGTCAATAAAGTGTATCGCTTAACGCCTTACGACAGTTACAAAGATGGATTGGTAAAAAAGATTGAAGTATTAACGGTTACAGAAAAAAATGATGAAGCCACTTTGAAACTGGAACTTGCTGAGGCTAAAAATATCAAAAATAGTATTCAAGCTAAAATAAAAGCATGGCATCAATTAGCAAGTGGAAAAATAGAATTCAAGGACACAAAATGGCTAAAAGATGGCGATAATCTTGGAGAGGTTACCAACAACCCCAGTTATCTCAAATACAAAATTGAACGCATCAATAAAAGTTTAAGAACAGGAAAATGGTCAGTTACATTCACAAACGGTACCGAAATCCTAGAAAAACAAACTTCTGGAAATATTCAAAGCGTTTGGGCTTTACAACTGGAATGGCTCATTCTTCGTCATTTTACCAAAAAACAAAAACTAAGTGAGCAAGGCATAAAATGTCTTTCACTCATTTTTATTGATAAGGTGGCGAATTACGTCAGTGATGATCCAATCATCAAAAATCTATTTATCGAAAAATACAAAACACTGTACCCCGAATTTCATAACGGTAAAGAACCCACCGCAGAGCATATGGATGCCATCCAAGGATTTTATTTTGCTCAAACAGGAAAAGGAGAATTTACCGACAATGAAAACTCCATGCGGAAAAACTCAGAAGTGTTTGACGCTATTCTGAAAGACAAAAAAGAATTATTGACTTATGGCGATTCTGTTGCCAACAGAATTGAATTTATCTTCTCGCATTCTGCTTTAGGCGTTGGTTGGGACAATCCAAATATTTTCAATATTGCTACGCTCAGTAATTCTTATTCTGAAATAAAAAAGAGACAAGAAATTGGTAGAGGCTTGCGGATTTGCGTGAACAGTGATGGAAATCGTGTTTATGACAAACTCAATGTGGCAGATGATGAACGAATAAACCAACTCACAGTAATACCGAATGAAACTTACGAAACTTTTGTAACGCAGTACCAGGAAGAAATTAAAGAGGTGTACGGAACGTCTAAAGCGGGTGCAGGAATGACGCATACCCATAAAGGAAAACCACAAAATGAAGTTCATTTTAAACGAAATAAGAATGACGAACTAAATAAAGCATTCAAGCGTTTTTGGAACGCCTTAGCAAAAAAAACAAACTATACTGTAAGTTTTGATGAAGACGCCCTGATTGAAAGAAGCAAAGAAGCTTTGAACAACATTAACATTGCAGCCTATGAAGCAGAAGTAAGTAGCCGCTCGATTGGAACAATAACGGAAGAAGGTATTGAAGATGAATTTGGTGGCAAAGAAAGTTACAAACTGAAAGCTTATTTCTCCGCATTGGATTTAGTAGAAGAAATCAGCGAAAATACCGGATTAAGTTACCTCACCACCTTTAAAATTGTGGATGGAATAACCAATCACGACCATTTGGCAAAAAATCCACCGCAGTACATTCATCAAGCATCTTCGCTCATTAAAAACATTGAGTTGGAAGAAATGCTGAGAGGTTTGGATTATCATGTAACAGATGAAATATTCCCTTTTGAATTTGATGATGATATTAAAAACATTGATGAAAAAGGATATGAACCCACTCCAAAAAGAGGTGTTTTCGATAAAATGTTGGTGGATAGTGACGTAGAAAAATCCTTTGCTAAAGCCACCGATTTAGATGATGAAGTGGTTTGCTTTTTAAAACTTCCGTCTTACTATAAAATCCCTACTCCAATTGGAATGTATGAACCTGATTTTGGGATTGTGATGAAGCGGATAAGCCTGAGAAACGGAAAAGAAAGCGAATTTTATTTTGTCATTGAAACCAAAGGCACAAACGACATCAACAACAAAAAAGCACTCAAAGAAAGTGAGGTTTACAAAATAAAATGTGCCGTAAAGCACTTTGCCACGCTTGGCGTAGATGTTCAGTACAAAGCTCCTATAAAAGATTACCAGTATTTTAAAACGGAAGCAACTAAAAACATTAACTCATTGATTGAAGAATAACTTTTAATTAACCCGAATTCGGGTTAATTAAAAGGAGCCGAATTCGGCTCTAATAAAAGACATAATGACAAAAACGAACAAAATAGAAGTTAAGGGGGTATCCATAACAGTCATTAAGAATAAACAAGATGAGTTTATTTCCTTAACCGATATGCTCAAAGCTAAAGATGGCGATTTTTTTATTTCCGACTGGTTGAGAAATCGTAATACAGTCGAATTTCTCGGAATTTGGGAATCCGTAAATAACCCTGATTTTAATTATGGCGAATTCGCCATAATTAAAAGCCAAGCTGGTTTAAATAGTTATAAATTAAGCGTTAAAGAATGGGTTGAAAAAACTAATGCTATTGGGTTACAAGCAAAAGCAGGGAGGTATGGCGGAACTTACGCACAAATTGATATCGCATTTGAGTTTGGAATGTGGACCAGTGCCGAATTCAAAGTATATCTTATCAAAGAGTTTAAAAGACTAAAAGAAGATGAAAGCGACCGCCTTAACTTGGAATGGAACTTTCAAAGAACACTTGCCAAAGTAAATTACAAAATCCATACAGATGCCATTAAGGAAAATCTTATCCCAGAAGAGCTCAATAAAAAACAAACTTCTATCATTTATGCCAATGAAGCAGATGTACTAAACATCGCCTTATTTGGAAAAACAGCTAAACAATGGCGAGAAGAACACCCTACCAAAAAAGGAAATATTAGAGATTTTGCAACCATTCAGCAATTAGTAGTTTTATCTAACCTTGAAAGTATTAATGCTATGCTAATTCATCAAGATGCCTCTCAAAAAGACAGATTAGTAAAACTTAATAAGATGGCTATTACACAAATGAAATCATTGGTAGAAAATATCAATTTAAAAAAGTCTTAACCTGAATTTTTAAGAATTAAAGAATGGACAGAATGAAAAAAACAGCTGAAGATTTTAATGATTGTACCAGTACAATAATCGGCTGTGCTATGCGAGTTCATTCCACATTAGGAAATGGATTTCAGGAAGTGATCTACCAAAGAGCCTTAGCAATTGAAATGAGTTTGGAAAACTTAGAATTTCAACGAGAGATGGAAATGCCAATCTACTATCGCAACGAACAAATTGGCACAAGAAGGGTAGATTTTTTTGTCGAAAATGGAATTATGGTAGAGCTTAAAGCCATCATTAATTTAGAAGATGTACACCTAGCCCAAGCAATAAATTATCTTGAAGCTTACAACATGAGAACAGGACTTCTTATCAATTTCGGAAGCAAATCTCTAACCTTTAAGCGATTATTTAATAAGAAACACAAAGCATAATGAGTAACGATAATAAAAATTCTATTAATTCTGATAATCCTTTAATTCGGGTTCAGACAACTGATTGGAACAAAGAACGTTTGGAACAGCTAAAACAATTAATGCCCGACCTGTTTACCAATGACGGACAGCTCAACATCAACGAACTGAAAAAGGTAGTTGACCCAAAAAGCGTAAACGAAACCGAACGATACGAATTTAGATGGTTTGGAAAAAGCAATGCCAAACGAGAAGCCTTTACGCCTACCAATGCTACTTTGGTTTATGATGAAGCCAGAAGTGTAATACCGTCTAAACTAGAATTAAAAGAATTAAAGAATGGACAGAATACTGAAAAAAATTCTGAAAATTCTGCGAATCCTGTAAATTCAGGTCCAGACAACTTTATTATTGAAGGTGAAAACTTAGCTGTACTCAAATTACTAAGCCAAAGCTACCGAGAGCAGGTAAAGTGTATTTATATAGATCCACCATACAATACAGGTAAGGACTTCGTGTATTCAGACAATTTCAATCAAGACAGAAAGGAATATTGGGAGGATGCCGAAATAACCGAAAACGGCTATAAAATTGATACCAATGCTGAAACAGACGGTCGTTTTCACAGTAATTGGTTGAATATGATGTATAGCCGATTGCTTATTGCAAGGCAGTTATTAAAAGAAGATGGAGTTATTTTTATTTCCATTGATGACAATGAAGTGCATCATTTAAGAAAGTTGTGTGATGATGTCTTCGGGGAGGAGAATTTTTTAGGTCAAGTTAGCAGGTTAACAGGAACACCAACAGGCCAAGGTACAAGAGGATTGGTTTCAGAATTAGACTATGTTGTAATTTATTCGAAATCAGATGAAGGGGATTTTAATGGAGTTGAATTTGATGAAGAAGATAAACAGATATACAATCAAACTGACGAGAAAGGGCAATATTTAACTCGTCCTTTGAGAAAAACTGGTGGTGAAGATAAAAGGGAAGACAGACCAAGTATGTATTATCCATTAACTGCTCCAAATAACACTGAAATATATCCAGTTGGTCCAGGAGGATATGAAAGTAGATGGCGCTGTTCATTAAGTAAATACAAAGAACTTGAGGGAGATGGAATGATTGAATGGAAAGAAATCAATGAGGATGAGTCCTTAGTTTGGAAACCGTATTTGAAATTTTATCTTGAAGGAAGACTTAAACAACCTTCTGACTTATGGAAGAATATGGATGGAAATAAGAAAGCATCAATTGATTTAAAGAAATTATTAGAAGAAAAGATATTTGACTTTCCTAAACCAGTTGAGGTAATTAAGAAATGTGCTTTGATATCATCTGATAAAAATGACATTATCCTTGATTTTTTCGCAGGTTCAGGCACCACAGGACAAGCCATAACAGAACTCAACCAGGAAGACGGAGGCAACCGCAAATACATTTTAGTCCAACTACCCGAAGCCACAGACGAGAAAAGTGAAGCCTACAAAGCAGGGTACAAAAAAATAAGCGACATCACTATTGAACGCAATAAGCGGGTCATAGAAAATATTATAAATAGTTTTAAGTCAGAAAGTCATAAGTCAGAAAGTAGTAAGTCAGAAAGTAGTAAGTCAAAAAAGGCTAACGACTTACGACTTAAGGCTAACGACTCCTCAACTAACGACTTATTCACTAACGACTTATCACTAACCACTAACGACTCCTCTACTAACGACTTACGACTTAAGGCTAACGACTCCTCAACTAACGACTTACGACTTACGACTAAAAACTTAGGCTTTAAGGTTTTCAAACTCAAAAAATCAAATTTCCCAAGAGTGGAATACGCTCCCGACCCTGAAAAATCAGAGGAAGAAAACATTGAGGCTCTCAAAAAATACATTCGCGATAAAGAAGCTCAATTGGTTACCGCATTTAACAGAGAGGAACTCATGACTGAGATTTTAATCAAAAACGGTTTTAAACTCAATTACACCTTAGCGAAACAAGAAGCTTTCAAGAAAAATGAAATTCTAATGGCATCTGACGGAGACAAAGAAACGCTGATTTGTTTGGATGTAAGCATTGCAGATGAAACGGTAGAATATTTCAAAACACACACAGATAAAAAATTAATTGTGCTGGAACGTGCTTTAAACACCACCAAAAAATGGAACCTAAAACACGCCATGGGCGATAAGTTTAATGCTTTTTAAATACGAGAAAAATGAAAAATAAGGTAATTAATTTATTTGGCAACAACAAAGTTGTGCAAAACGAAGGGGTTAAATATTCTGAATTGTTAGAGCAATTTATCAATCCTTTTATGAATGAATTTGAAGATTATGAATACGCAGAAGACATTTTTGAATTTGCAATAAGTGCCTGGAATTTTGGGAATATAAAAGCATTTCTACCAAAAGAAGAATTTGAAGAATCAACTCAATTAATTCAAACAGAAGTTGATGGTGTTTTATTAAATAAAATGATTGATTATAAGGTTGCTAACTTTAAAGCGTATGAGAACTTTATTGTTGATTATGAATTAAAAGAAGTTAACGCAGGAGAAGATCCCATATTAAGCGTTATAACTCAAGAAAAAGAAACGTATTTGCATAATATGATGGATGCGTTTGATAATGAAGTTAGTGAAAATGATTTTGAAGAAAACTACATTAATCGCTATGCCATTGTTATAAAACCACAGCAACCCTTTTTTGATTGGATTAACAAGTTATACCCTAATGATAAAATTTCTGAAGTTGAAGAATCCAACATTTATTTGGTAAATGATGAGATTGATGATTTAGAAAAATGGCTCCAAAAAAAATTCGATAAATTCTTTATGATGGAGCTAGATGAGTGGCATACCAATAAAAAAGAATGGCCTCAAAAACGTAATTACAAAATGTTTAAACAGTGGTTTCATGTTGATATTTCCACCATGATCTACGATTTAGAAAAGAGACGTGTTTTAAAATGAGATTAAAATATGCAAATACCGTTAAACCAATTTGAGCAACTCATTGATGAGCGTATCCTAAAAAGAGGGTTATCCTATTTCAAAGGTGGTGCCATAACAGATTTTTCTGAAATTTCAATTGGAACGTATGAAGCCATTGTTTCCGGAACGGAAGAATATACGGTTCAATTAGAAATTAAAAACAACATCATAATAGAACACCATTGTGATTGTCCTTACGACATGGGGGCCGTTTGTAAACACGTCGTTGCTGTAATTTTTCATTTGCAACAAGATAAATTGGAGTTGAATCAACCAAAAATTACAAATCCAAAAAAGAAAAAAACAACATCTGTTTCTCAGCAAGTTAAAGCGTTGTTAAATGCAATATCACATAAAGAACTGATTGATTTTGTGCAAGAAAACAGTAAAAAAGATACGAAATTTAGGAATTACTTTTTAGCATCATTTGGTCATTTAAGTCAAAATAAATCCAAGGAGTTTTATCAAAAACAAATTCATTCCATATTGCAATCAGCTGCAGGAAGAGACGGCTGGATTGGTTGGAATGATATGAAATATGTTGTGAACGCAACCCAACCATTTTTAGAAAATGCATCAAAATATTTGGCTAATCATAATTTTGAAAATGTATTTTTCATTAGCACAGCGCTTCTAGAAGAAATGACGGAAGCTTTTCAATATGGAGATGACAGCAATGGTGATTTAGGTTATTTTGTAGAGTCAGCAATGGAATTTCTTTCAAAATTAGCTCAGGAGAAACTTCCAAAAATACTGAAAGAAGAAATATTTGGGTATTGTATTTCTTCCTTTAAAAAACAATTATTTAAAGGTTGGGATTGGCATTTAGAAATGCTACACATTGCTTCTGAACTAATTGATAAAGAAAGTGAAGCCGACATAATATTGAGCTGTTTGGAAACTGTTAGCGGAGATTATGAACAAGAACAGGCTCAGTCCTTTGCATTGGATGTACTAAGGCGTTTTAAAGATGAAAAAGAAGTTGAAAAATACATTAACAAACACATTACAAACGCATCAATCAGGAAACAGGAAATTGAAAAAGCCTTTGAAGGTCAAAACTTTGAAAGAGCTATGGCATTAGCTAAAGACGGGATTATTTGTGATGAACAAAGCAAACCAGGTTTAGCAAAGGATTGGTATGATTGGCTGTTGAAAATTGCATTAATTCAAAATGATACAATTAAAGTAATTGAATATGCACAATTCCGGTTAATTAATAATTTTGGAGCATCACAAGATTATTATCAGATACTAAAAAACACTATTGAGCCTGAAAAATGGCATTCATTTCTAGAAGAAATCATAAAGGAAATTACACCAAAAAATAGATGGACTTATAAAGAATTAATAAGAAAAATTTACATCAGGGAAAAATGGTGGGATAGATTATTTCTGATGCTTAAGCAAAATGTCTCTTTGGAGAACATTCAACAGAATGAACAATATTTAGCAAAAGATTACGCATCTGAATTGATTGAGTTCTATAGTGAAAGAATTACAAATTATGTTGAAAAATATGTTGGACGAAATCATTATCAAACGGCTTGTAGGTATTTACGCAGAATGAAGAAACTGGGAGGGAATGAAAAGGTAAATGAGTTAATCGAATTATTTAGGAAGCAATATCCACAGCGTAAAGCTTTAATGGATGAACTAAACCAAGTATAAATGCCAACGCTAAAAAAATGATAACGGTGGGTAAGAATGGCTAAAAAACAGAAGAGTTTCGGTGGTAAATTGAAGGTTTGGAGCTTTTAATTAAGTCCGCCAAACCAAAATTTTGATAATGAAAAAAGTAAAGTAAATTATAAAAACATTTAGCTTGGCTAAGTGGCAAAACGAAAGGGTAGAATTTCAAACGCCTCTACGTATCTTAGCTGGGATGTTAAACGAAAACCCTCAATTTCTTAAAGTAACTTTTATATTTTATTACCTTTGGTTTTTAAAAACCAATGTCATTGAAATTCAGCTTTAGCAAAAAAGAGAAACTAAAAAGTAAAAAGCTTATAGACGCTTTGTTTGTTAAAGGTCAATCTGTAAGTGCTTATCCTTTACGTTTGGTGTATATGCCAACCACATTTTCTGAAGATGTTCTATTTAAAACTGGGGTTTCCGTAAGTAAACGAATTTTTAAACACGCTATAGACAGAAACCGTATTAAACGCCTTATGCGTGAAGCTTATAGACTTAACAAGGCTGTATATTTTAACAACATTTCAGCACCTTATGCGTTTATGATTTTGTACATTGGAAAAGAAAAACCAACATTGGTACAGCTTGAAAGCAAAATGAAAATCTTGTTTGAAAAATTTTCAACTGCCCAATCAACCCTAACATCTTTAGAAAAATGAAACAGATACTTAAAAAAAAACTATTAATTCCTGTTTTTGCGTTGGTTGTTTTAATTTCAGGATCCGCATTTCAAAACGACTTTTTTGAAATTGCCAAACAAATAGAAATTTTTACAACCTTATTTAAAGAGGTCAACATGAATTATGTAGATAATACCAATCCTGCAGATTTAATGGATACCGCTATAAAAAGTATGCTAAAAGATTTGGACCCTTATACAAATTTTATGAACGAGCAAGATGTGGAAGCGGCAAGAATTAATAATACAGGCGATTATATTGGTATCGGTGCTAAAGTAAGAACCTTGAAAGATAAATTGGTCATTGTTGAGCCTTACAAGGATTATCCGGCTGATAAAGCAGGTTTAAAAGCAGGAGATGAGATCATTAAAGTGGGCAATATTTTGGTTGAAACTTTTAAAGATGATTCAGGCGATTTGTTAAAAGGCTCGCCAGGAAGCAGTGTTGAAGTTACTTTTAAACGTCAGGGAAAAACCCAGAACGCAACCATTACCAGAGCTGAAGTAGAAATTAATGCTGTGCCTCATTTTTCAATGATAAATGATAAAACCGGATATATTGTTTTAAGTCAGTTTAGCGATAAGGCGGCATCTCAAACCAGTTACGCTATTAGAGATTTAAAAGCGCAAGGTGCTAAACGTTTGGTTTTAGATTTAAGAGGAAATCCTGGGGGTTTAGTTAATGAGGCTATAGATATTGTTAACATGTTTATTCCAAAAGGGCAACTGGTGGTGACCACAAAATCAAAAGTTAAAAAATACAATCGTACTTATTACACCCAAAAAGACCCTATTGATACCGAAATTCCTTTAGTGGTTTTAATTGATGGGAATAGTGCCTCTGCCAGTGAAATTGTTTCTGGTTCCTTACAAGATTTAGACAGAGCTGTGATTGTGGGCTCAAGGAGTTTTGGAAAAGGCTTAGTTCAGCGCCCAAAACTTTTAACCTATGGCACACAGATTAAAATAACCATTTCTCGCTACTACACGCCTTCGGGCAGATGTATTCAGGCACTGGATTATTGGCACAGAAACGAAAAAGGTGAAGCGGTGCTTGTTCAACAAGAAAACTATAATGAATATAAAACCAAACATGGCAGAAAAGTGTTTGATGGCGGCGGTATATTGCCCGATGAAATCATGAATGGATCAAAAAACACCACGTTAACCAATGCCATTGTTAACGAGAACCTCATTTTTGATTTTGCTACCAACTATTACTACCAAAACAACATAGATGATTTAAACACCTTTAAGTTAAACGATTCGGATTTTAATAATTTTAAAAACTATATCCAAAACACTGGATTTTCCTTTGAAACCGACACAGAAAAAACTTTAAAACAGGCTTTGGAAGATGCAAAAAACGATGGTCTGGACGGCGCAATCCAAGAAAAATACGATGCCTTGGTTTTAGCCTTAAATCGTTCCAAAACATCGGCTATAGATTCTAATAAAGATTATATTCTGCAACTCTTAACAGAAGAGATTGTGAAACGCTATGGTTACAGAGAAGGATTGTACAACTATTTCAAAATCCATAATCCGGAAATAAAAAAAGCTGTTCAAATTCTTGGAAGCCCAACCGCTTACCTAGAGTATTTAAGATAGTTAAAGCGTATAAAAATCATTTAAAATATTATATTTATAGATTAATATGATGTGCCTCGGAAATGAACAAGCTATTTCTATTGCTTTTTTTGGTTTGTCAATGTGTCTTTTCTCAAAATAATTTAACCCATGAGGTTTATTTTGAAACAGATAAATATGTGGTTCCTGTAACTGAAGAAAATCGGCTTTTACTCTTTATTTCAACACTTTCAGACACAGACATTGAATCCATTGCTATTTATGGATTTTGTGATGATATAGGGGCTTCAGAATATAATTTAAAACTCTCTCAAGATAGAGCAGACGCCATTAAAGCTATTTTTGCCAACAACGAAATAAGCGAATCTCTTATTACCAATGTGGATGGTAAAGGTGAGATTCTATTAAAAATAGTTAACGAAAAAAATATCCTAAAAATTAGGGGATTAAACCGAAAAGTGGAAATTATTGTAACCCCTAAACCACCAAAAACCGTTGAAGAAAAGAAAACAGAGGCAGAATTAGACGAAAAAAAGAAAGGTGCTACAGAAAAAATTAAAGGCAAGCTTAAAATAGGAGATAAAATACTTTTTGAAAACATTTTGTTTAAAACTGGTTACAGCGTGCTAATGCCAGAGTCTAAACCCATCATCCAAGAAATTGCCGAATCTTTATTAGAAAGAAAAGATATTTACTTTACCATACAAGGCCATGTGTGCTGTACGCAATACAGTAGAGATGCGGTAGATAGAAAAACGAAAAAACGAAACCTTTCTGTTGCAAGAGCTAAATATGTGTACGATTACTTTGTGAAAAAAGGAATTAATCCAAAACGCATGAAATATGTTGGTTTACGGCGTTTATTTCCTTTAGGTGGCGATCCTAAAGACGATAGGCGTGTGGAGATTTTAATTACTTATGTAAAAGAACCTTAATAAACCTTTATCATTTGAGTTGTAAAAAGCCTATAAGCGTCTTTTGTATCTTGTTGTTAAGCATGGGTGCTTTTTCTCAAAATACGTTGGTGCCAGATGATAATTTTGAGCAAGCTTTAATTGATTTAGGTTTTGATACAGGCCCTTTAGATGATATGGTTTTAACGTCAAATATTAATTCCATTCCCGATTTAGATGTTCAGGGACTAAATATTTCAGATTTAACTGGCATTGAAGATTTTACAGCACTTGAGGTTTTAAATTGCGAAAATAATTTGCTTTCTGTTTTAGATGTTACAAACAACATAAATCTTACTCAATTATTTTGTAGTGCAAACAATATTAGCACAATAGATATTTCAACTTTATTGAATTTACAGATTTTTTGGTGTTCAAATAACTTATTATCAACATTAGATGTTAGTAAAAACCAACCATTAATTTCTTTAGTTTGTGGCAATAATCTACTTAAAACCTTAGATGTGTCTCAAAATATAAACCTTGTGGTTTTGGCCTTTGAAAATAACGAGATTTCTAGCATAGATATAACCAATAATCCTAAAATAAACAGATTGCAATGCGGCAAAAATAGGTTATCGTCATTGGATATTTCGCAAAATCCAAATGTAACGTATGTGTCTTGTGAACATAATAGTATAACGACTTTTGATACAAGTAACAACCTTGTTTTAAGCACTTTAATTTGTTATTCTAATCTGTTGTCTGAGTTAGATTTATCTAAAAACACATCATTGATAGCCATTGATTGCAGTAATAATAATCTGTGTAGGCTTAATCTTAAAAACGGTAATAATAATTTTACGATGGCCAATTTTAAGTTAAATAATTTCTTGAAATGTGTTGTTGTTGATAACCCTTCCAATACACCAAATACTTGGGATCCTTTAAATTATCAATATTATGTTTCCTCTAAAGACTTATGTTTTAATACGGTTCCTATTGACTTATTAAATGATTTTGTTGGTATAAGCTATACGCTTCCACCTTTATTGTATGGAAATTATTTTACAGAGTCTGGCGGTTTAGGAACCCCTTTATTTTCTGGCGATGTTATCAACACCTCTCAAACCATCTATATTTATAACGAAACGGTTTGTGATAGCAACGAAAGTAATTTTAATATTTTAATAACGACTGATGATTATTTTATTCCTAAATATTTTACACCCAATAACGATGGAAATCATGACCTGTGGTTAGTTAATGATTTTAGTAACCAAATAAAAAAAATTGAAATCTTTGATCGCTATGGTAAGCTTATAAAGTATTTACAACCCAATGTTGGCTGGAACGGAACTTTTAATGGAAAACTAATGGAAACCAATGATTATTGGTATGTAATTACTTTTAATAATGGTGAAATATTAAAAGGCCATTTTAGTTTAAAAAGATAATTTGATTATGTTTTTATCATGGCAATGTGAGGAATATCATCCTCAAGGTATTCTTCTCCTATTTCATTGAAACCTAAATTATTATAAAACCCTTTTAGATAAGCTTGCGCAGAAATTTTTATTAAAGTCTCTTTAAAGTGATTTTCAACAGCTTCGATGGACACCTTCATTATATCATAACCATATTGATGTTGCCTTTGGTTTTTAGCAACAACTACTCTACCAATGCTGGCATTTTCAAAATAATCGCCTGGCTTAAAAATCCGGGTATAAGCTACTAGTTGATTATTTTTAAACCCTAAAATATGAAGAGCTTTTTGGTCTTTTCCATCAATATCTTGATAAACACAGTTTTGCTCTACTACAAATACTTCACTTCTTAATTGCAAAATATCATAAAGCTCTTGCGTGGTTAATTCATTAAATGCTTTTACTAGTATTTTTAACATGATTTAGAATTATTAAACTGGGATTGTTTAATCTTGTACAATGATATCTTTGGGACCACATTTTCCAAACTCTGGTTGAATGTTCACATGGTTAATATGAAATTTATGATAAAGTAACTCTTCAATTTTAACCAAAATAGCATCAAACTGAGATAAGGTAATATCAGTATTGAAATCAATGTGTGCTTCAAAGTGGGTTTCTTCTTCATTTAACTGCCAAACATGCACATGATGAACATTTCTGATTTCACCTAAATTTTGTACTTCTTTTACAATTTCTTGAACATGAATATTCTCTGGTGCAAACAACATTAACACCTGAAAAGAGTCTTTTAATAAATCAAATCCAACCCAAATTAGGTACAAAGCAATCGCTAAAGTTAAGACACTATCTACCCAATAAATTTCATAGAACTTCATTAATAAACCGCCAATTAATACCGCTATACTTGCTAACATATCGGTTAATAAGTGTAAATAAGCCGATCGCATATTCATATTGTTTTGCGAATCTCCCTTTAATAACAAAACACTCAAACCATTAGCAACAATACCAAGTAAGGATAGCCAAATAACTAAATCTGAGTCTATAACCTGTGGATTTTGAAACCTTAAAATTGCCTCTTTTATTAATAATATAGCGACAATAATTAAGGTGGCAGCGTTTACAAAAGCTGCTAAAATTTCAGCTCGTTTATATCCAAAGGTTTTATGTAATGAAGCCGATTTTTTTGATAATAACGTCGCAATATAACTTACCACAAGTGAAATAACATCGGTGAAATTATGTAAAGCATCACTTAATAATGCTAAACTACCAGACATTAAACCACCAATAACTTGAGCAACGGTAATAATGATATTTAAAACAATTGAAATAAAAAGATTTCTCCCTTTTAATTCTGCATGAGCATGACTGTGGGTATGAGAGTGTGTATTGCTCATTCTTTAACAGGTTGGAATTTTATCAATACGGGCTTGATGTCGTCCACCTTCAAAAGGGGTTTCAAAAAATGTATCCACCATGTCTATAACTTGTTGTAATGCGGTAAAACGTGCAGGAATACTTAAAATATTAGCATTATTGTGTTGTCTTGCCAACGTAACAATCTCTTTATTCCAACACAACGCAGAACGAACACCTTGATGTTTATTTGCCGTCATATTTGCACCATTTCCACTACCGCAAATAATAATACCAAAATCAGCTTTTTTATCTTCAACATCTTTTGCTACCGGATGAACAAAATCTGGATAATCAACACTATCCAAAGAATCTGTTCCATAATTTTTTATGTTATAACCTTTTGATTCTAAATACTTTAAAATAGAAAATTTATATTCTACACCTGCGTGATCATTACCAATAGAAACTGTCATAATATTTAATTTTATATCTTGTAAAGGTAATAAATAAGCCATTAAATATAGTTTATAATAACCTTGATTAATTGTTAATAAGTGTTTATAATTTTTAAAAAATAAAATGAGATGAATCCAATTTTTTTTCCAATCAAAAACTAGAAGAATATAACCAAAAATTTAACTCACTTTTTTTAGCAATCTTATAAACTTATAAATGCGTATCTATAAACAGTTATTTTAAAAATATTACTAATAATTTATAGTAATATTAAGTTGTTAACAAGTGTTTATAAAATATTTAAATGACTTAAAAATGAACCTCTTAAATTTATATAACATGTTAATTAACTATTAATAGAATGTAAATAAATTGTAATAAAAATAAAAGATAAAAAAGTTATACCACCTATTAACACACTATCATAAACACCATTTAATTTTAAATTTTAAAATAATTTTTTAATGTTATTATATAGATTGTGCATAACCTTTTTCATGTTTCTTTTTTGTTTATTTAACACTTAGGAAATACCATTAAATATATTAAACGTAACTTTGCAATAACTTAATAAAAATTCTTCTTCGTTTATTAAGTTAATAATAAACAGATTTCCTGTATCTTAGGAAATAGAAAATGATCTTAAAAATTACATGACAAGAAAGAAAAACAAGAAATCATCTCATAAGATTTCAGACCTTACAAATACCATTCTAAGTATTTTAAAAAAAGAAAGAAACCAAAGTTTTAATTATAAACAAATTGCTTCTAAACTAGGGGTTAACGATGCCAGTAGTAGAAATCAAATCATTAAAAAATTACATGCTTTAACCGCTGATAAAGACATTGAAGAAGTAGAACGCGGTAAATACAAAGCCATTATTACCACAGAATATCATTCAGGAATTTTAGATATGTCGCCTAAAGGAACTGGTTATGTAATTTCCGATGATTTTGATGAAGATGTTTTCATAGCTTCTAATCATATAAACAGAGCTTTACATGGTGATGAAGTAGAATTTTATGTTTACAAAAGACGTAAAAGGGGTAAAGTGGAAGGCGAAATAACCCAGATTATTAAAAGAGCTAAAAAAGATTATGTTGGTGTTATTCAAGTACATAACAATTATGCCTTTGTAATTCCGGATAGCAATAAAATGTATAAAGACATTTTTGTACCTATTAATAAAATCAACAAAGCAGAAAACGGTGATAAAGTTTTAGTCTCTCTTGATGATTGGCCAGAGAATGCAGATTCACCTTATGGTAAAGTGTTACAGGTTTTAGGTAAACCAGGAGAACATAATACCGAAATACATTCTATTTTAGCAGAATACGGATTGCCTTATGAATTTCCTCATGAAGTAGAAGAATTTGCAAATAAAATTGATACTTCAATTACAAAAGAAGAAATTTCAAAACGCAGAGACATGCGTGATGTATTAACCTTTACTATAGATCCAAAAGATGCCAAAGATTTTGATGATGCCTTATCATTCCAAGTATTAGATAATGGTCTTTATGAAATAGGAATACACATTGCCGATGTGTCTCATTACGTTCAAGAAGGCACTGTTTTAGATGATGAAGCTTATGAACGTGCCACATCCATTTATTTAGTGGATAGAGTGGTTCCTATGCTTCCTGAAGTATTATCAAACAATGCGTGTTCGTTAAGACCACACGAAGAAAAATACACCTTTTCTGCAGTTTTTCAAATCAATGATAAAGCTGAAGTTAAAAACCAATGGTTTGGAAGAACAGTTACTTATAGTGATGCCCGTTTTGCTTACGAAGAAGCACAAGCTATTATTGAATCAAATTCAAATGATATTCCAAAAGAAGTTTCTCTAACAGGAAAAGACTATAAAACTTCACCAGAAATTAGTAAGGCTGTTTTAAAACTTGACGAGCTTGCAAAAATTATGCGAAAAAAGCGCATGCGTGATGGTGCTATTTCATTTGATAAAGTAGAAGTTAAATTTGATTTAGACGCTGAAGCAAATCCTATTGGTGTATATTTTAAAACCACTAAAGACGCCAATAAACTCATAGAAGAGTTTATGTTGTTAGCCAATAGAAAAGTCGCTGAATTTATAGGTAAACAATCCCCTAAAAAAACATTTGTTTATCGTGTTCATGATGAACCAGATGTTAGTAAACTAGCTGCTTTACAAGGAATTGTTTCTAAATTTGGTTATAAACTAAATTTTAAAGACCGAAAAGCTACAACCGCTTCTTTAAATAGTTTATTACAGGATGTGGTTGGAAAAAAAGAACAAAACCTTGTTGATACCCTTACTATTCGTAGTATGAGTAAAGCTGAATATACCACACATAATATTGGTCATTACGGCTTGGCATTTGATTATTACAGCCATTTCACATCACCCATTCGTCGATATCCAGATGTTATGGCACATAGGTTGCTTCAGTTATATCTCGATGGTGGAAAATCGGTTAATGAAGACATCTTTGAAGATAAATGCAATCATTCCAGTAATATGGAAAACCTAGCAACCAAAGCAGAAAGAGACTCCATAAAATACATGCAGATTCGCTTTATGGAAGATCATAAAGATGAAGAATTTTTAGGTGTTATTTCTGGTGTAACCGATTGGGGAATTTATGTTGAAATCATCTCAAATAAATGTGAAGGTATGGTAAGTGTTAGAGATATGAAAGATGATCATTATGTTTTTGACGAATCTCATTACGCTTTAGTTGGTAAAATTTCTAAAAACATGTATCAACTTGGAGATGAAGTTATAGTAAAAGTTAAAAACACAGACCTAGTAAAAAAACACCTAGATTTTAATCTTATAGTAAAAAGCAACACCCAAGTGTAATATAAAGATTAATGGATATACTTATAAAAAAAGATAGGGTATGATTTTAACAACAACAAACACCATTGAAGGGTTTAAAATTATTGAATACAAAGGAATTGTTTCTGGTATTGGAGTAAATATGCCAAAGCAAAGATTAACTTTTAATATTGAAAAATACAATACAAGTATTTCAGATGGGATAACTAAAGCCAGAACCATTGCGCTAAATCAACTAGAACAAGAAGCTAAACAATTAAATGTTAACGCCATTGTTGGCATAAAAATGGATATTGAATTAACAGCCTCTAACCAAGTAACAGTTTCTGTAACCGGAACCGCTGTAAATATTGCGTAAAAAATACGACAAACCATTGTAACAAAATAAAGAGACTTTTCTCTATATTATTTATAAGCTTTTTTCGTTATTATTTATTTAAACTATTATTATGAAATCATTTTTTACAGGTACCATTTTATTAATTTCCTTATTAACACATTCTCAAAATTCAATAGAAAAAACCATAGGGGAGTTTACCGAACTTAAAGTCTATGATTTAATCAAAGTTGAACTTATTAAATCCACTGAAAATAAGGTGATTATTTCAGGAAACAACACAAACGAAGTTCTTGTTAACAATAAGAATGGAAAACTAAAATTAAAAATGAAGTTAAAAAAGATTTTTAATGGAGACCATACAACTGTTAAGTTGTATTACACGTCTCTAGATATTATCGATGCAAATGAAGGCGCTAAAATTCATTCCAATGATGAAATTAAACAGTTTGAAGTGGATTTAAGAGCTCAAGAAGGCGCAACCATTAACATCATTTGTGATGTTTCCTATTTAAATGTTAAAGCAGTTACAGGTGGCATTGTAGAAGTCTCTGGCCATTCTAAAAAACAAAACATATCATTACTTACAGGAGGTGTTTATAAAGGAGAAAATAATGATACCGATCATACAGAAGTTTCTATAAATGCGGCTGGAGAAGCCTTTATAAGAGCCAGCAAAATGGTGGACATAAAAATTAGAGCCGGTGGCGATGTGTTTATTTATGGAAACCCAGAAACAGTAAACGAAAGTAAGGTTTTTGGCGGCAGAGTTAAAAGAATGAATTAATAAAATCTTAAATATAAATTTAGGCCTGTTATTTTTTAACAGGCTTTTTTATTCGAAGAGAATACCTCGGGGCTCTGCCCCGGGGTCAAAGAGGAAAAGTTTGAAAAACGGATGGTTTTTCATAACACTTTGAAAAAGTGTAGTTTTGGACTATGGATGATCATATTTTAAAAAGACATAACAAGACTTTACTACTGTATCATATAGTTTTTCCTGTAAAATATAGGAATTCAGTTATTACAGAAGGAGTTGGAGTTGGTTTGAAAGAAATATGTATTGATTTGTCACAACGCTATGAAATACATTTTTTAGAAATTGGTTATGAAGAAAACCACGTTCATTTTTTAATACAAAGTGTTCCCAGTTTGTCTGTGAGTGAAATTTGTATGAAAGTAAAGAGTATTACAGCGAAAGAAATATTTAGACGATTTCCGGAAGTGAAAACAAAGCTTTGGGGAGGAAACTTTTGGACAAGTGGCTACTATGCAAACACAGTGGGTCAATACGTTAATAAAGATGTTATCAAAAAATATATTGAAAATCAAGGTAAAGAAGTAAAATATATAAAAGTATATGAAGCTCAGCTTACACTTTTTGATTTCTAATACTTCGGGGCTCTGCCCCGGGGTAGTTTATTGATGATATTTCAATTCAAAAAGGAAACCTTTAAGAATGTTTATAATATTTCTTTACTTTGTATAAATCCATAAAAATTCATGATAGAAGATGTTTTAAGAGCAATTCCTTTTGGTATTATATTAGCCTTTACCATAGGACCTGTTTTTTTTGTACTTCTTGAAACCAGTGTTACAAAAGGTTTTAAAAGCGCGTTGATTTTTGATTTAGGCGTTATGTTGGCCGATATTTTATTTATTATTATTGCTTTTTACAGCACCAATAAACTACTGGATAAAATAAAAGACGACCCAAATTTTTTGGTATTTGGTGGTGTTCTATTGGTGGTTTATGGATTTATATCCTTTATAAAAACTTCAAAGTCTTTCCGAGAAATTGTTAAAGAATACCATAGGATAGATATTCAAAAAAAATACGGAAAACTTTTCTTAAAAGGGTTTCTGCTAAATTTTATTAATATAGGCGTTTTGGTTGGTTGGGTTGGGTTCATTGTTCTTGCAAACTCTTTATCAAGCTCAAAAGAAGGGGTTATGGTTTTTCTAACCACCATTTTAATCACCTATTTTTTAGTGGATCTTTTTAAAATATCGTTAGCAAAAAAGCTTAAAAACAGATTAAAGCCAAGACTTATTTTTAAAACAAAAAAAATAATAGCTCTTGTTATTTTAGGTTTTGGAGTTTTACTTTTAGTTCAGGCATTTTTTCCCAATGAAAAGAGAAAAATCAAGGAAAAAATTGAGAACATCAATATTATAAAAAGAAAACCCTCAGTTTTAGACTGAAGGTTTATTTGAGGCGTCGAGCGGATTCGAACCGCTGTAGAAGGTTTTGCAGACCTCTGCCTAGCCACTCGGCCACAACGCCATTATCTGCTTGCAAATGTAAAAAAAAATAACACGTTTCAACAACTAAAATCAAATTTTACGCTTATCGGTCATTTTAATCGTTACTTTTTCGACATCACCACCTATTGGCGGGTTTAACTTGCTTACAAAGACCGTGGCTTTATTAACAAGAGCATCTTCATTAAAAATTCTGTTTAATATTCGCTTACCTACGGTTTCCAATAAATAAGAAGGTTTGCTCATTTCCTCTCTAACAATTTTATTTAAAAACACGTAATCAACGGTATCACTCAGTTTGTCGGTTGATGCAGAGGTTTGTAAATTAGCCTCAACCTCTAAATTTATTAAGTAATCGCTCCCTATTTTGGTTTCTTCCTTAAGGCATCCGTGGTGCGCAAATACACGGATATTTTCTACTTTTATAATTCCCATTCGATTGCTTTTTAAGTCATCAAAATTACCTAATTTTGCACAATATTTTTTGATTAATATACATCAATTTAAATTACGTTTTGTAAACGACTTTTTTATGTCTGAAGATAAAAAATCGCTCAATTTTCTTGAGCAAATCATTGAAGAAGATTTAGCAAATGGACTAGACAAAAAGAATTTACGCTTTAGGTTTCCTCCTGAGCCTAATGGGTATTTGCATATTGGCCACACTAAAGCTATTGGTATTAGTTTTGGTTTGGGCGAAAAATACAATGCGCCTGTAAATCTTCGATTTGACGATACCAATCCAGCAAAAGAAGAACAGGAATATGTTGATGCCATAAAAAAAGATGTGTCTTGGCTTGGGTATTCTTGGGATAAAGAGCTGTATTCTTCAGACTATTTTCAGCAACTTTATGATTGGGCCATTCTTTTCATAAAAGAAGGGAAAGCGTATGTAGATTCTCAATCTTCTGAAGCCATGGCCGAACAAAAAGGAACACCTACACAACCAGGTATTGATGGTCCATATAGAAACAGAAGCGTTGAAGAAAATCTTGAGTTATTCAACCAGATGAAAAACGGATTGTTTAATGAAGGAGACCATATTCTTAGGGCTAAGATTGATATGAAACATCCTAATATGTTGATGCGTGACCCAATTATGTATCGCATATTAAAAAAACACCACCACAGAACAGGCAACACTTGGTGTATTTACCCTATGTATGATTGGACCCACGGTGAAAGCGATTATATAGAGCAAATCTCTCATTCCCTTTGCTCCCTTGAATTTAAACCACACAGAGAACTATATAATTGGTTTAAAAACCAGGTTTACCAATATAGCAAAGAAACTTACCCAATACTACCTAAACAGCGCGAGTTTGCCCGCTTAAACTTAAGCTATACCATTATGAGTAAGCGCAAGTTACTTAAATTGGTTGAAGATCGTATTGTAAATGGCTGGGATGACCCAAGAATGCCTACCATTTCTGGTTTACGCCGAAGAGGTTATACACCAACAGCTATCAGAAAATTTGTAGAAACCGTTGGTGTTGCTAAACGGGATAATGTAATTGATGTGTCGCTTTTAGAGTTTTGCATCAGAGAGGATTTAAACAAAACAGCGCCACGTGTTATGGCGGTTTTAGATCCTGTTAAATTAATTATTTCCAATTATACTGAAGGAAAAGAAGAATGGTTAGAAGCTGAAAACAATCCAGAAGATGAAAGTGCTGGATTTAGAAAAATACCTTTTTCTAGAGAATTATATATTGAAAGAGATGATTTTAAAGAAGAAGCCAACAGTAAATATTTTAGACTTTCTTTAGGGAATGAAGTCCGTCTTAAAAATGCGTACATTATAAAAGCGCATTCGGTCATTAAAGATGACAATAATACGATAACAGAAATTCACTGTACCTATGATGCTGATAGTTTAAGCGGTACAGGATCAGAAGCAAGTTTAAGGAAAGTAAAAGGAACCTTACATTGGGTATCGACAAAACATGCCATAAAAGCTGATGTTAGAGAGTACGACAGATTGTTTATGGACGAAGCACCAGACAGCCATCAAGAGATAGATTTTATGGAATTTATAAATCCAGATTCGTTAAAACTTATAAACGCTTTTGTTGAGCCAAGTTTAGCAGAAGCTAAAGTAGGAGACAGGTTTCAATTTCAACGTATAGGGTATTTTAATGTGGATTACGATTCAAAGCCATCACATATTATTTTTAATAAAACGGTTGGTTTAAGAGATTCTTGGACTAAGAAAAAACCAGAAGAACAACCACAAAACATAGCATCAACACCCATACAAAATCAAGTACAAAGAAAAGCCATTGATGTCATACAGCAATTAGGTAAAAAATTTACCAATTTACCCGAAGCTAAACAATTAAAAGCTAAAAAAGACATTCAAGAGTTGGCAAAACAAGTAAGTTATGAAGAACTGGAACCTTTATTTGGTACCGCCACAAAGAAAGTAGGAACACGCATTGCGACGATGATAACCTTAGACGTTTTACTAAAAGGAGGTCTTAAAAAGAATGCTCAAATAGAAGATTTTATTGAAAAAGCACTGGTAGATAACGAGCCACTTTTAGTGGCTCATGCAAAAGCTATTTCATTAGTTTAAAGCTATTTACAAAGTTTTTTTACAGGCACTTTTTATATTCTAAAAAAACCCTGATATAAGAATTTTAGTTATATTTAAATTCTAACTAAAACAAAACTATTATGGAAATGAATTTTTTAGCAATACTGGTAGCAGCAATATCTGCTCTTGTTGTTGGGTTTGTTTGGTACAACCCCAAAGTTTTTGGCAATGCTTGGATGAAGGCAGCTGGCATGACCGAAGAACAGATAAAAGGCGGCAATATGGCAAAGATTTTTGTTTTAGCCTTCATCTTTGCGGTGTTATTATCTATGTCTCTAATGCCTATTGTTATTCATCAAATGGGAGCTTACAGTTTAGTACAAGGAGAATTAGGTATTTTACCTTCTTATGAGGCTTTTTTAAACGATTATGGCAATGCCTTTAGAACTTATAAACATGGAGCTTTTCATGGCGTTTTTGCGGGAATATTCATTGCATTGCCCATTTTAGGAACCAATGCCTTGTTTGAACGCAAAAGCGCTAAATATATTTTAATTAATAGCGGTTATTGGATCGTGACATTGGGAATAATGGGCGCTATTATTTGTGGATGGAGATAATTTTGTAACCTTTTTATACTATTAAAGACTGATGACAAAAGTTTTCAGTCTTTATTTTTTTGCCTTGATAACCTATAAACTATATCAGTCTGTAAAAGATATTCCCAAACAACCATGGGATGACATATCTAGTAATGATATTTTTTTAAAAACGCCTTACTTAGAAGCCTCATCCAAAGCATTGCCAAAAACAATTTCAATGAGTTATGTGGGTGTTTTTAAAGATCATCAACTGCTAGGTGTTGCGGTTGTACAGCATGTTCAGCTATATTTAAAAGACATGTTTAGGCGTGAAGGCGCATCTTGTTTTAAAGAGGCTATTCAAAATTTTGTTTCTAAATTTTTAAAAGGACACATCTTAGTCGTTGGTAACTTAACACATACAGGGCAACATGGGCTTTTTTTTAATGAATCGTTAATTACTTCTTCTGAGTTTTTGACCATCATTTTTGAAGCTATTGAAGAAATTCAAAAAACGATAAAAAAAGATTATAAAAAAACCATCCGATTGATTTTGTTTAAGGATTTTTTTGAAAACGACCCCATTCACAAGGAACACATGGCTTTTAAAGCCCAAAAGTTTCATAAACTAAAGGTTCAGCCTAACATGTTAATGGCAATAAAAGAGTCTTGGTTAAGTGTTCAGGATTATTTGAATACCATGACTACTAAATATAGAGCAAGATATTATAGGGCAAGAAAAAAAAGAACAAACATTTTTATACGAGAATTAGATTTAAACACCCTAAAAAAAACCTCAAGCACGGTTTATAATTTGTATCTAAATGTTTCAAAAAACGCTGCCTTTAATACCTTTGTTTTACCCGAAAATCATTTTTGGAGCTTAAAGGAACATTTAGAAGACAATTTTAAGGTTTTTGGATATTATTTTGAGGAAGATCTTATTGGTTTTTATTCCTTAATTCTTAATAACGACTGTATAGAGACGTATTTTTTAGGCTACGAAACCAATCATCAACACACCAATCAATTATATTTAAACATGCTTTATGATATGGCAGAATATGCCATAAAAAATAAGTTTAAAACGGTTGTTTATGCCAGGACGGCCATGGAGATTAAAAGTTCTGTTGGTGCTAAACCCGAAACCATGTATATGTATCTAAAATACACCAATCCATTAGTCAATAGTGTTTTAAAACAAGTGTTTAGATTTATGAACCCAAGCCAACAATGGGAAGAAAGACATCCTTTTAAAAATTAAAACGCTCATTAAAACTGGTTTAATGAGCGTTTTTATCTATAAAGAACAGCTTATTTATCTGTTTTTCTAGGATTGTTTTTAGCATCTTTCATAGCTTCACCTATTTGGTTACTTGCGGTAAAACTGGCAAGCATGTCATTTAACATACTATTTGCTGCTTGTGGCGAATTTGGTAACAAAATAAGGTTACTATTAGTGTGCTGACCGATAGACTGTAATGTATCATAATGTTGTGTTACCACAATTAAGGCAGAAGCTTCTTGGGAATTAATACCAACTTTGTTTAAAACCATTACAGATTCCTCTAAACCACGGGCAATTTCACGACGCTGGTCGGCTATACCTTGTCCTTGTAAACGTTTACTTTCTGCCTCCGCTTTCGCTTTTTCAACTATTAATATTCTGGCTGCATCACCTTCATACTGGGCTGCTGTTTTCTCTCTATCGGCCGCATTAATACGGTTCATGGCGGCTTTTACTTGTGCATCAGGATCAATATCGGTGACTAAAGTTTTTATAATATCATAACCATATTCCATCATGGCATCGTTCAATTCTGTTTTAACCGCAATGGCAATATCGTCTTTCTTTACAAAAACATCATCCAATTTCATTTTTGGAACTTCAGCTCTTACCACATCAAACACGTACGATGTAATTTGCTCATGTGGATAGTCCAGTTTATAAAACGCATCATAGACTTTTTCCCTTATCACTTTATATTGCACGGATACTTTAAGTTTTACAAACACATCGTCTAAGGTTTTGGTCTCAATAATAACGTCTAATTGCTGAATTTTTAAGCTTAAACGACCAGCAATTCTATCGATTAACGGAATTTTTAGTTGGAATCCTGATTGACGGATGCTCTGAAATTTACCAAATCGTTCTATGATCGCCGCTGTTTGCTGCTTCACAGTAAAAACAAAAGAAATAAACAATAAAACAATGAGTACAATAATGGGAATAGAATAAAAGTTCATAATAATTTTATTAAAATGTTAGAAATATTAAGATACGAAATTTATGGTATATTTGATTCTTTATTAACAATACTTATGCATTACAAACACATTTATTTATTAGTAGCTTTGTGGATGGCTTTTGTTACAAAAAGTTTTTCTCAAAGAGGTAATTATCCTATTACAAACGGCATATCTATAACAGGGGCTGTTACTAAATATAACATCGTTACCAATAATTTTGCAACGGAACAAACCACCGGTTTTTTAGGGGGTTTTTCCGCAACGGTAGACATTCCTTTGCGTTGGTATAATATAAGTTTTGGCATGCAACTATCTGAAAACCATATAAACATTTCAGGAAGACCAGCCGTTATAAGTTCTGAAAATGATTTTATCGATTATAAATTATTTGCAGCTCAAGTGGCTTTATTGGGACATATAAAAATTATTGAAAACCATGTTACCATAGATGTTGGCCCTATGCTTCAATATAACGGAAAGCTTGAACTTAATGATGCTTTACAAGAAAGTTTTTATATTAATAATTATAACAATCTTTCAGCTTCAGACATCACTAATATTTCTCAATTTAATATAAATGGCGCTATTGGTGCTTCAGCAGGATTAGATTTTCTAAAATTAAAGGTTCAGTACATTTATGGATTTACCAACATTTTAAAAAAGCTTAACACCCAAAACTTAGACACTTCAGGAAATAGCAACCCAAGTTTTAAAGGGAATCAATCCATGTTGGTTTTAGCAGCGATGGTGTCTTTTTAAAACCCCAGCACATCTTTATAATACCTTAAAGGTATGTTCTATTCGTTTGATAGTTTCCTTTTTTCCAATCATAAACATAATGTCAAACACATCGGGTCCTTGTAAAGCACCCACTAAAGCAAGACGTAAGGGCATCATGACGTTTCCAAAACTTATATGGTTTGAAGTAATCCAGCCTTTTATTTGTGTTTGAAGGTTTTCTACCGTAAAGTCTTCAACCGTTTTTATGATTGAAATCAATTGATGTAAAAGTTCTTTTGTGCCTTCTTTAAAAGCTTTTTTCATCGCTTTCTCATCATAAGAAGCTGGTGCTTCAAAAAAGTAATGACTTAAATCCCATAGCTCACTTATAAATGTGGCACGTTCTTTTATTAATCCAACGGCAAAAGCGATATATGCCGTGTCGATAGAATTTAATTGGCTTTTTTGCTTTTTAAAGCTTTCGGCCAATTCTATATCATGTTGCTCCTGCATGTAATGATGATTAAACCACTTTATTTTTTCGGGGTCAAAGCGTGCGCCTGCTTTGTGTACGCGCTCTAATTCAAACGCATTTACAAGCTCATTTAATGAAAATATTTCTTGTTCGGTTCCTGGATTCCATCCCAATAATGCCATAAAATTAACCATGGCTTCTGGAAAATAGCCATCTTCTTTATAGCCTCTTGAAATATCGCCGGTTTGAGGATCTTTCCATTCTAAAGGAAACACTGGAAAGCCTAATTTATCGCCATCGCGTTTACTTAGTTTTCCTTTTCCTGTTGGTTTTAAAATGAGCGGCAAATGAGCAAATTGTGGTGCTTCCCAACCAAATGCTTGGTATAATTGATAATGTAATGCTAAGGACGGTAACCATTCTTCGCCACGGATTACATGGGTTATTTCCATTAAATGATCGTCAACTATATTGGCTAAATGGTAGGTTGGCATGCCATCACTTTTAAACAATACTTTATCATCTAAGATATTGGTGTCAATGGTCATTTCGCCTCTTATCATATCCGTTAAATGTAAGGTTTCATCTTTAGGAGATTTAAACCGAATTACATAGGATTCGCCACGAGCAAGTTTTTTTTCAACAGCCTCTTTTGAAAGTGACAATGAATTGCTAAGTTTTTCTCTGTTATGCCAGTTGTAAATAAAGGTTTTCCCTTTTTCTTCATGGTCTTTTCTGTGAAAATCTAAATCTTCTGCCGTGTCAAACGCATAGTAGGCATGGCCTGAAGCAATTAACTGTTCGGCATACCGCACATAGATTTCCTGTCGTTCGCTTTGTCTGTATGGGCCAAACCCACCTTCTTTTCCTGGGCCTTCATCAAAAGGAATGTTGCACCAGTTTAAAGCATTAATAATGTATTGTTCAGCACCTTTAACATAACGGTTTTGGTCGGTATCTTCAATTCTAAGAATAAAAGTGCCTTGGTGTTTTTTGGCAAATAAATAGTTAAATAAAGCGGTGCGAACTCCGCCAATATGCAAAGGTCCTGTTGGGCTTGGTGCAAAACGCACACGAACTTGGTTACTCATGCTTTGTGATTTTGAGTGCAAAGATAAAAGTATATTTATGAATAGAAATAATTATGCACCTATCATTTCTCGGGGAACCCGTTTATTCATAATATGAAACCAAATTGGAGGAATCATGGCCAAAACCATGGAAGTTGGATAACCAAAAGGCAGTTGTGGGCTTTCAGCATGACAATCTAATATTTGATACTTTTTTGATGTTTTGTAATGATGGTCGCTATGTCTGGTTAATTCATACAACACAATTCTTCCAATAACATGATTAGAGTTCCACGAATGAATTGCTTTAACGCGTTCATATCTACCTGATGCCGTTTTTAACCTTAACAACCCGTAATGTTCAATATAGTTTACGGTTTCTAAAAGCAAGCATCCTGTTATGGCTGAAAGCCATATAAAAACCAGGCCTAAATTCCCAAAAAACAAATAAATAAAAAACAGATACAAGGCTTGAATACCTGTAAACCAAAACATATCATTTTTTAGGGAGAACAAGGTTAAATGCTGGTTATTTAGTAATTTTTTTTGAATGTCCCAGGCGCTTATGTATTGTCTAAACATGGAAGTAACCCAAAATGAGTATACGGTTTGGTTATATCTTGCTGTGGCTGGATCTTCTTTGGTGGCAGCGTGTAAATGGTGACCAAAATTATGTTCAATATAAAAGTGCATATACAACGCCGGCAATAATAATGCTTTACCCAAATAGCGCTCCTTGGTGGTTTGTCTATGACCTAATTCATGACCGACATTAATCCCATTAACACCCAAAACAATTCCCAGAGAAATTACAAAGCCAATAAATTCATAGGTATCCAATGCCTTTGATTTAAGGGTTATTAAGGCAAACAGAACCAGTCCAAATACTATGGGCAAATTAAAGTATAACAACCAATCAAATAGCTTGTTTTTTAATTTATTTTTTGAGACTTCTTCGGTAACATTGGTCGTATAAACAGGAAAAATTAATTCTAAAACAGGTATTAAAATAAAGGCATAAACAGGGGTTAGAAAGGCATAAATTCCTTTAATGTTAAATCCAATAATGGCTACCGCAGGAATGGTTAAAGCTGCTAAATATTTTAAATCTTTCATTTAATTACGATACGCTTTATTTAATATTTTATGTTTAGAACATGGTATAATATCAAATTTAGTCAATTATAACATAAAATAAAATTGTAATTTCGTAAGTTACAACTAGTAAGATTTTATAAAGAGATAAAACCAATTTGGACGGATATAAACACATACAACTTAAATTAGAAGGGTTCGTTAGAAAGTATTATACCAATGAACTCATTAAAGGAACTATTTTGTTTTTTTCTTTAGGGCTTATTTACTTTTTATTGACACTTTTAATAGAGTCTTTTTTGTGGTTAAATGCCACGTCAAGAACCCTTTTGTTTTGGTTGGTTGTTTTTGTTGAATTGTCTTTGATCATAAAATTTATTGCCATTCCCATTGCAAAACTATTAAAGCTTAAAGAAGGGATAAGTCATGAAGAAGCTTCAAAAATTATTGGGAAGCATTTTCCTAAAGTAAACGATAAACTACTAAATGTTTTACAGCTGGATAAGGAATCATCCAAAACGGAGTTGTTAATAGCTAGCATTAATCAAAAAGCACGGGAATTAAGCCCTATTCCTTTTAAATTGGCTATTAATTTTAAAGCCAATCTGAAATACTTAAGGTACGCCGCCATTCCATTGCTAATCATTATGGTTTCTGTAAGCACTGGTAATTTTAATATGTTTAGTGATAGTTTTGATAGGGTAATCCATTATAAAACCGCCTATGAACCACCAGCCCCTTTTCAATTTTATGTGGTTAATAATAATTTAAATGCTATTGAAAACAGCAATTTTAAGTTATATGTAACTGTTTCTGGCGAAGCTATTCCTGATAATATTGAAATTCAATACCATAAAGAATCTTATTTTTTGCAACAAAAAAAGGCAGGTGAGTTTGAGTATGAGTTTTCAAAAATAAAAGAAGATGTTCGGTTTGTTTTAACAGCTAATGGCATCATATCAAAACCGTATCATCTTCAGGTTATTCAAGCACCTTCATTATTGAGTTTTGAAATGGTTTTAAATTTTCCCAAGTACACTAAAAAACAAACAAAAGTTTTAAAAAGTACTGGAAATGCTTTGGTTCCTGAAGGGACTGAGGTTATTTGGAATCTTAAAACCAAATCTACTGAGGCGGTTCAATTACTGTCCAAGGATACCATGGGTTTTTCAAAGACAAACAACGATCTGTTTCAGCTGTCCAAAAGAGTTTTCAATCATCTTGATTATAGCCTAAGTACCAGTAATAGCCATTTAAAAAACCACGAGAATTTAGCCTTTAATATTGAGGTTGTGAAAGACGAATATCCAGAAATTAATCTTAAAATGGAAATAGATAGTGTTGATTTGCAAACCCTATATTTTCATGGTCAGTTAAGTGATGATTATGGCTTTAGTAAGTTGCAGATGGTTTACTTTCCAACAGATAACGAAACACAAATAAACCGTATTCAACTTCCCGTTTCTTCCTCCAACATTGGTGAATTTTTCACAACATTTCCTGATAATTTAAACATTCAAGAAGGCGTAAGCTATAGCCTATATTTTCAGGTTTTTGACAATGACGACAGCCATCATTTTAAAAACACAAAAAGCAGTACTTATATTTATAGAAAGCGTACAAAAGAAGAAGAAGAACAAAAAAAGCTCAATCAACAAATCGAAACCATTAAAGATTTAAACAATTCTTTAAAGAAGATTGACGAACAAGAAAAGCAATTAGAAGAGTTGTCAAAAACCCAAAAGGAAAAATCTGAGCTTAATTTTAATGATAAGAAAAAACTTGAATCCTTTCTTAAACGTCAAAAGCAGCAAGATGAATTAATGAAAAACTTTAATGAACAATTAAAGAACAACCTTGAAGAATTTCAAAAAGACAACATAAAGGAAGACACCTTCAAAGAAGATTTAAAAAACCGTTTGGCTGAAAATGAAAAACAGCTAAAAGAAGACGAAAAGCTTTTAAATGAATTAGAAAAGCTTGAGGAAAAGATTAATAAAGAAGAGTTTTCGCAAAAACTTGAACAATTAGCTAAACAAAATAAAAACAAAAAGCGAAGTTTACAGCAGTTATTGGAGTTAACCAAACGCTTTTATGTTGCCAAAAAGCTAGAAAAGTTAAAGGAACAATTAACAAAGCAAGCGATTGATCAAGAAAAATTATCCAACGAAAAGAGCGAAAACAACACTAAAGAAAAACAAGACAGCTTAAACAAGGAGTTTGAAGATTTTGTAAAAAACCTTGAGGAATTAGAGAAAGACAATAAATCTTTAAAGAACCCGATAGATATTCCTCGAGACAAGTTAGACGAAAATGAAGTTAAAACAGAACAAAACAAAGCTTCTGAAGAATTGCAAAATCAAGATAAAAATGAATCTTTAGATAAAGAAGAACAAAGCCCAAAAGAAGATTCGCCATTAAAAAAAGCGCAAAAGAGCCAAAAAAATGCAGCAAAAAAAATGATGCAAATGAGCCAAAGGATGCAACAATCTATGCAAATGAGTGGCGGCGAACAATTGCAGGAAGATGCCGAAATGCTGCGCCAAATTTTAGATAATGTATTATTATTTTCTTTTGACCAAGAATCTTTAATGAACCAATTTAAAGCGGTAGACGTCAATCATAATAATTATGCTAAGTTTTTGAGAGCTCAAAGTGGTTTGAGAGAACATTTTAAGCATATAGACGACAGTTTGTTTGCACTGTCTTTAAGACAACCTAAATTATCCGAAATGGTCAATAAAGAAATAACCGAGGTTTATTTTAATATGGATAAATCGATAACACAACTTGCTGAAAACCAAATGATTCAAGGTATTTCCAATCAACAATTCACCATCATGGCGGCCAATAACTTGGCAAATTTCTTAAGTGATGTATTAGATAACATGGAAGAGCAGTTAAATCCTTCGCCAGGGAAAGGCAAAGGGAATTCAGACATGCAATTGCAAGATATTATTATGACTCAGGAAGAGCTTAAAAAAATGATGGAGAATGGCCTTAAAGAAGGCGATAAAGGAAAGCCTAAAGATGGTAATAGTAAAGAAGATGGTAAACAACCAGGCCAATCTCAAGGCGATAATGAAGGAGAAGGCGATATGATGAATGGGAAATTATTTGAGATTTACCAACAACAACAGGAATTAAGACAGGCTTTAGAGGAACGCCTTTCAAAAGAAGGCAAAAATGGCCAGGAGTCTAATTTGTTAAAAAACATGGAAGACATTGAGTTGGATCTTTTAAATAAAGGGTTTACAAACGAAACATTGCAGAAAATGAAAGCATTAGAGCATCAATTATTAAAGTTAGAGAATGCCACATTTCAACAAGGCGAGGATAATAAAAGAGAATCTAAAACAAACAAAGAGACCTTTTCTGGCAATAAAGATTCCACAATACAGAAGGCAAAACAATATTTTAAAACCACCGAAATTTTAAACAGACATGCACTACCTTTGCAACAAAATTTTAAATTAAAAGTTCAAAATTATTTTAAAAATTTAGATGATTAGTTTTAATTATGAAACCCTGTTTTCATTAAACAATGAAAAGAAAATTGCCAACTGGATATCAAGCGTTATTACTTTAGAGGGGTTTAAAGAAGAGGAAGTTAACTATATTTTTTGTGACGACGCTTATTTGCATAAATTGAATCTTGAGTTTCTAAGTCACGACACCTTAACAGACATCATAAGTTTTGATTATTCGGTCGGAAAAATATTATATGGAGATATTTTTATTTCTATTGAAAGGGTTAAGGAAAATGCCGCAGACTTTAAGGTTTCTTTCACAGATGAATTAAACAGAGTCATGGTTCATGGGGTTTTACACTATTGTGGTTACAAGGATAAAACCGTTGAAGATACTAAGCTCATGCGAGACAAGGAAAATTACTATCTACATTTACTGGCTTAGGTTCATAGATTATGCCGTATATTTGCAAACTAATTTTTCAAATTAATAAAACAACAGTTCCACGTGGAACAATTTAACTGAATAAGATTAAAAACGTATAAGATGTTTAATGGAGTATATGATGTTATTGTTGTAGGCGCTGGCCATGCAGGTAGCGAAGCTGCTGCTGCTGCTGCTAATATGGGAAGCAAGACTTTACTTATTACTATGAATCTTCAAAATATTGCGCAAATGTCTTGTAATCCAGCTATGGGCGGTATTGCAAAAGGCCAAATTGTAAGAGAAATTGATGCATTAGGTGGTTATAGTGGTATTGTAAGTGACACATCTGCCATTCAGTTTAAAATGCTTAATAAATCTAAAGGGCCAGCCATGTGGAGTCCAAGAGTTCAAAGCGATAGAATGAGGTTTGCTGAAGACTGGAGATTGATGCTAGAAAGAACACCCAATTTAGATTTTTATCAAGACATGGCTAGCGGTTTACTTATTGAAGGCAATAGGGTAATTGGAGTTAAAACATCACTAGGAATTGAGATAAAGTCTAAAACCGTTGTTTTAACCAATGGCACTTTTTTAAATGGACTCATACATATAGGTGATAAAAATTTTGGCGGAGGCAGAGCAGGCGAAAGAGCTTCAACAGGTCTTACAGAACAGCTGGTTGGTTTTGGTTTTGATTCTGGAAGAATGAAAACAGGAACACCACCAAGAGTAGATGGAAGATCATTGGATTATAGCAAGATGATTGAACAACCAGGTGATGAACGTCCAGAAAAATTCTCTTTTTTAGATATAACAAAACCTCTTGAGAAACAACGCTCTTGCTATATGACTTACACCAGCTTGGAAGTTCATGATTTGTTAAGAGAAGGTTTTGATAGATCGCCTATGTTTAATGGAAGAATAAAAAGCTTAGGGCCTAGATATTGCCCTTCCATTGAAGATAAGATTAATCGTTTTGCAGATAAAGACAGACATCAACTTTTTGTGGAGCCCGAAGGATGGAACACAGTCGAAGTTTATGTTAACGGGTTTTCAACATCGTTACCCGAAGATGTTCAGTTCAAAGCATTGCGCTCTGTGGTAGGTTTTGAGAACGTTAAGTTCTTTAGACCAGGCTATGCCATAGAATATGATTATTTTCCACCTACGCAGTTAAAGCACACCTTAGAAACGAAACTTATAGACGGCTTATATTTTGCAGGACAAATTAATGGCACAACAGGTTACGAAGAAGCCGCTTCTCAAGGTATCATGGCTGGAATTAATGCTAGTTTAAAAGTTAAAGAAAAAGACCCGTTTACGCTTAAAAGAGATGAAGCTTATATTGGAGTTTTAATTGACGATTTAATCACCAAAGGAACCGAAGAACCCTATAGAATGTTTACTTCCAGAGCTGAATACAGAACCTTACTAAGGCAAGATAATGCCGATTTAAGATTAACCCCAAAAGGGTTTGAATTGGGCTTAGCAAGCGAAAAACGATTAAAGCGTATGGAACAAAAGCACAACGATGCAGAAAAATTTGTTCGTTTCTTTTCAGAAACTAGCGTCAAACCAGAAGAGGCCAATCCTGTTTTAGAATCAAAAGGCTCTGCTTTAGTCAATCAATCAGATAAGATGTTTAAGATATTTTCAAGACCCAATATCACCATTGATGATGTTAGAAAATTTAAAGCCGTTGAAAGTTATATTCAAGAGAATCATTTAGACAACGAAGTTATTGAACAAGCAGAAATTCAGGTTAAATACTCAGGATATATTTCTAAAGAAAAAAATAATGCTGATAAATTAACAAGGCTAGAATACGTTAAAATTCCAACGGATTTTGATTACTCGCAAATTAAATCCATGAGTTACGAAGCGCGCGAAAAACTTAAAAAAATCAAACCTACAACCGTTTCGCAAGCATCAAGAATCAGTGGAGTTTCTCCCAACGATATTTCTGTTTTATTGGTATATATGGGAAGATAATTTTATGGTTCCACGTGGAACCATCCTTTTTGTTTTGAAATTAACAGCATAAAAATATAGATTACTTTTGAATGACAAAGACTATAAAAGCCCAAAATTAGTGGTAAAAGACCATTCTGTTTCAGGAGAAATGTTTGAATTGATTTATAATAAAAAACTTGATTTTCTTGAAACAAAACCGCAACCAACTTTAGACAAGCTTTCGGATTATTATAAAAGTGAAGATTATATTTCCCATACAGATTCAAAAAGAAATCTCTTTGAAACTACCTATCAGTTCATTAAAAAAATAGCGCTTAAAAAAAAATTAAAGCTTATAAACACCTACTCAAAATCCGGAAAAGTACTTCTAGATATGGGTTGTGGAACAGGAAGCTTTTTGCAAATAGCGCAGCAAAATGGTTGGAAGGTTTTAGGAATTGAACCTAACCAAGATGCCAGGAAAATAGCCAATAATAAAATTGGTGATTTTGTTTTTGATGTTGACCATCTTATAAAATTAGAAAAGGAGCGTTATGATGTGATTACGTTGTGGCATGTTTTAGAACATTTACCAAATATAGAAGTGCACATAAAAATTTTTAAAAGACTTTTAAAACAAAATGGCACTTTAATTATTGCTGTTCCTAATTATAAAAGTTACGATGCGCAATTTTATAAAAACCATTGGGCAGCTTTTGACGTGCCAAGGCATCTCTGGCATTTTTCTAAAACCGCCATTTCAAAATTAGTTGCTCTTGAAAACATGAAAGTCATTAAAACGTATCCAATGCTATTTGATGCATTTTATGTAAGTCTACTTTCTGAAAAATATAAAACAGGAAACATGAATCCTGTTAGAGCTTTTTGGATCGGTCTTTTTTCAAATTTAAAAGGAATCCAAACAAAAGAGTATTCTTCAATAATTTATTGCATAAAAAAGGCTTAAATCAAATCTAGGGGCTTTATTTAAACGCTAGCAACCAAAAATTAGTAATGCCCTTCGATGTTTTTTTTAAGGTCTTAAAACAGCTTTAATCGCTTGGTTTTTAATAATTAAAACTAATTAAACAACAACAGGGCTATAAGATTTTATTATAATGCTAAAACAGTCTAATTCTTTATTTAATTTCTCTTTTACTTTACTACTTTTGCTAAAAATTTTAAAAAACCAAAAATGAAAAATATTGTTTATGTAATGGTTGTTCTATTGACAGTTGTCTCTTGTCAGAAAACACAAAAAATTGGATATATTGATAACGGAAAAGTGATCAATGAATATCAAAGTAAAAAAGACATTGAATCTAAGTATCAAGCAAAAGATGCAGCGTTTCAAAAAAGGGCGGATAGTATTGGTCAAGCGTTTCAATTAGAAGCTCAGGAATTTCAAACCAGTGCTAAAAGCATGAGTCCAAATGCACAACAAGAAAAATATCAACAACTTGGACAAAAGCAACAAACCTTAAAGCAACAAATGCAATTTGAGCAACAACAAATTCAACAAGCCTTTCAAACAGAGATAGACACGCTTATTGTTGAAGTGAAAGATTTTGTAAAGGATTATGGAAAGAAAAACGGGTATACCTATATTTTAGGTACCAGTGATGCAGCCGCAACGGTGTTATATGGTACCGATGAAAATGATTTAACACAAACCATTTTGGACGCCTTAAACAAAGAATACAAAAAATAATATGGTTTATATCTCTGATTTTCAGATTTTTAAAAGCGCTAAACATTGTTTAGCGCTTTTCTTTTTCAAGCATAAAAAGAAAATGCTTTTTCAATCAAATGTATCTTAACATTTCCTTGTCCCAACAGTTCGCCATCGGCTTGTACAAAAGTGAAATCTTTTCCGTGGATTTCAAGACTAATGGCCTTTGTTTTTAATGATAAAACCTTTTCGTGATTGGTAATTTTCCCATTAAACAGATACCTTAAGTTTTTAATGATTTCAAGTTTACTAAGATTTTTAGCAATACTAACATCAAATAAACCATCAAAGGCGTTTGCATCTTTCGTTAAAATCATGCCGCCACCTGAATATTTACAAAGACCAACAATGGTCATTAACGTGGTACCTGAATAATGGACTTTTGAATTTATGAAAATGTCTACACTGAAATTTTTATAAGATAATAAACCAATCAATGCACCCAAAAAATAAGAGAATCTACCTAAATTTTTAAACCGGTTTGACTTGCCGACAACATAACCATCAAAACCAATGCCTGCCAAATTATTAAAGTAAACAGGATTAGACTTTTGAGTAGTAAACGTTATTTTTCCAATATCTTGACACAAAACATTTCCTTGCAGAATGGTTTTAATGGCGGCATGAATATTCGTTGAAATTTTATGGGTTTTAACCCAATCGTTTCCTGTACCAATAGGAATCATACCAACATGAATGGTATGAGTAGGTATTTTATTTTGAGACATGATACCATTTATAATGTTATGAAGTGTTCCATCTCCACCAACACAAATAATGTGTCTAAAACCCATATCAACATAGTCATGAACCAAAGTGATGCTATGTTTAGGATATTCCGTTACAACTAAATGATAATTAAATTGATGCTCTTCAAGAAGCCGTTTTATTTCTGGCCATTTCCTTTTGCTTTTTCCGTTTCCAGAAGTAGGATTAAGAATAACCAACCATTTTTTTGAAAGCACAGACACTAAACAGAATTTTTATGAAGTAAGCGCGTAAGTTTTATGGATAAGTCTGTTAGTATAATTTTTGAATTTCCATTTCTCTCAATATGATAAACAGCGTCCTGCAACTCGTTACTAATATCTAAAATATTAGCATGGTGAATAAAAGGCGCAAATTTTTCAAGTTTAAAAGATTCTGTTTTTGGTTCAAGATATACGAGTTCTGGAGCATTATAATTTAATAACAAAGCTTGTCTAAAAAAATTTAAGCAAAAAAGCAAAAATTGCTTTTGGGTTTCTCTGCCAGTTTTTGAAATATCTTCGCTCCAATTAATCAAATCATGTATGGCGGCTTTATTTCCCTTGGCTTTAAAGGCACTTCGTATCCAAAATATAAACCATTCTTCAAATTGTAAATCTTCAGAATCTTGATAAATAAGATCGCAGGCTTTATTGAAATTACCTTGAGATTGATGCGATATTTTAGTAGATACCGATTCCTCAAGGCCATAATGTTTCATTAGGCCAGATTTTATGACACGTTCAGATAACGGAGGAAAATAAAGTGTTTGACATCTGGATTTAATGGTGTTAATAATCTGTTCTTCGTCTTCAGCTATCAATATAAAAACCGTTTTGGGCGGCGGTTCTTCAATAAGTTTTAAAAGTTTGTTGGCGCAGGCACTGTTCATTTTTTCGGCCATCCAAATTAGCATGACCTTATAGCCGCCTTCATAGGGTTTTAAGGCCAATGCTTTTACTATTTCAAAGGCTTCATCAACACCAATTTGTCCCTGCTTATTGTCAACACCTAATAGTTTATACCAATCAAACAAATTACCATAAGGCTGGTCTTTTAAGAGTTTCCGCCATTCTTGCATGTAGTGGCTGGAAACGGGATGACTTTTAACCTTGTCGCTGGTGGTTACAGGAAACGCAAAATGTAAGTCCGGATGCGAAAATGTATTAAATTTTAAATTGCAGGATGGATTGCCAGAATTATTTTCCCCTTCGGTATTGGAACACAAAAGATATTGCGCATATGCAATAGCCATAGGCAAAGTTCCGCTTCCTTCTGGGCCAACAAACAATTGTGCATGCGGAATTCTACCTTGATCAACACATTGTGTTAGGTGTTTTTTTATGTAATCTTGACCTAAAATTTCCTCAAAAAGCATAGCACAAAGATAGTTTTTTTATAATTCTGTACCACTTCAATCGTTTTCGTAAAAAAACTCGTTTTACAGCAGTTTTTAATTAGTTACATTTGTAAAACAATGGGCGCTTAAATTATTGTTATTCAACAAAAAAAGTAAACATTTATTAATTTCTAACGGATAAAAAACATAAATATAAACGAATGAAAACGCTTAACGATTTTAATTTCTCAAACAAAAAAGCTCTTATAAGAGTTGATTTTAACGTGCCTTTAAATGAAAACTTTGAGGTTACTGACGCAACCAGAATTGTATCGGCAAAACCAACCATAATAAAAATTTTAGAAGATGGTGGAAGTTGTATATTAATGTCTCACTTAGGAAGACCAAAAGGAGTCCAAGATGAATTTTCATTAAAACATATTGTACAGAAAGTTGAAGATATTTTAGGCGTTGAAGTAAAGTTTGTTGATGAATGTGTTGGCCCAAAAGCAGAAGCAGCTTCAGCAAGTTTGGAGCCAGGTAAAATATTGTTACTTGAAAATCTGCGTTTTCATAAAGAAGAAGAAGCCGGCGATAAAGCTTTTTCTGAACAACTATCAAAATTAGGTGACATTTATGTCAACGATGCCTTTGGTACGGCTCATAGAGCGCATGCTTCAACAACCATAGTGGCCGACTTTTTTCCAAAAAATAAATGTTTTGGATACTTATTGGCCCAGGAAATTGAAAGTATTGAAAAAGTAATGAAAACAGGGGAAAAACCGGTATTGGCAGTACTTGGTGGTGCAAAAGTGTCTTCAAAAATCACTATTATTGAAAACATTCTTGATAAAATGGATCATTTAATTATTGGCGGAGGCATGTCTTTTACTTTTGTAAAAGCACAAGGAGGAAACATAGGAAACTCTATTTGCGAAGATGATAAAATGGATCTGGCTTTAGATATTTTAAAGCAGGCAAAAGAAAAAAATGTTCAAGTTCATATTCCTGTGGATGTGATAGCAGCAGATAAATTTAGTAACGATGCTAACACTCAAATAGTTGACATCAATGCAATACCTGACGGTTGGGAAGGTGTTGATGCCGGGCCAAAATCCATCGCCATATTTCACGATATTGTTATGAAGAGTAAAACCATTTTATGGAATGGACCTTTAGGTGTTTTTGAAATGGAGAAATTTGCTAAAGGCACGATTGCATTGGGCAACTCCATTGCTGAAGCTACAAAAAACGGAGCGTTTTCTTTAGTAGGTGGCGGAGATTCAGTAGCGGCGGTTAAACAATTTGGGTTTGAAGATAAAGTAAGTTATGTAAGTACTGGTGGAGGCGCTATGTTAGAAAGCCTTGAAGGAAAAACTTTGCCAGGCATTGCCGCCATATTAGAATAAAAACCATTTTAATTTTCTATTTAAATTAAAAAATACGATTTTAGCAATACCATCGTTCAATAATAAATGTAACTTTTATGGCTTTGCGAATCTTAATAATCGTTTTTATAACCAATATTGGACTTTGTTTTTCACAAACCAAAGATTCTATTGTTCCACAAACCACTAAAACAATAGACTCTTTAATTGATGGAAATGCAAATATTAGTAAAATAATAAAAGCTGAGATAGATAGCATCTCAGCTTTAAGTTTTTTAGATAATAACCACGCCGCAGGTTTAGATGAAAAGTGGTTAGAAGAGTTATACAGTAATGATTTGTATGACACTATTTATAAATCAATATCTGAAATTACTTTTGAAGAAATTGATTACCCAGAGCTCCCAACAGACACACTTAAAACCCGGTTAAAAGCCCTAAGCGCAAAAACACCTTTCAATGTAGAATACAACCCAGGCTTAGAAAGCGTTATTAAATCGTATTTAAAAAACAGAAGAGAATCTCTACAGCGTCTCATGGCGCTTAGTGCGTTTTACTTCCCCATGTTTGAAAGAGAATTAGATAGCCACGAGATTCCATTGGAAATAAAATATTTAGCCATTGTAGAATCTGCATTAAAACCAAGGGCAAAATCTAGAGTAGGCGCCACAGGCTTGTGGCAATTTATGTACAGTACGGGCAAAATGTATGGTTTGGATGTGAGTAGTTATGTTGACGAACGCAGTGATCCCATAAAATCTACAGAAGCTGCCACCAAATATTTATCAAAATTATATGAGATTTTTGGCGATTGGGATTTAGCATTAGCAGCCTACAATTCTGGCCCGGGAAATGTAACAAAAGCCATTAGAAGGTCTGGAGGCTATCAAAATTATTGGAATATCAGGCATAATTTACCTCGTGAAACCGCTGGATATTTACCAGCTTTTTTAGCAACCATGTATATTTTTGAATACGCAGAAGAACATGGGTTTGTAAAAGCAAAACCTGAGTTTGTTTATAAAGAAACCGATACAGTTATTGTAAAACAAATGATAACGTTTGATCAGGTTTCTGAAATTACTGGTGTTCCTGTAGAAGAACTTCAGTTTTTAAACCCTTCCTATAAACTGGACATCATTCCATTTATCAAAGATGAAAAATACACATTGCGTTTGCCTAGAAATGTTATTGGGCCATTTGTAAATAATGAAAAACAAATATATGCCTATGCCAAGGCCGAATTTGATAAGCGTGAAAAACCCTTACCACAATTTTTTGAAGCCGAAAGCAAAACAACCTATCGTGTAAAATCAGGAGATTTTTTAGGAAAGATTGCAAGACAGTATGGGGTTAGGGTAAGTCAAATTAAACAATGGAATGGCTTAAGAAGCAATAATATTAGTATAGGTCAAAGGCTCATTATTTACCCAACAAAACCTCATTTGGCCAATAAGCCTTCTACAACAAAAACACCTGTTCACAAGCAGAATTCTGAAAACAGTGACTACTATACCGTAAAAGAAGGAGACTCTTTGTGGAGCATCTCTCAAAAATTTTCTGGAGTTTCTGTTCAAAATATTAAAGATTGGAACGATATTAGTGGTAATCATTTAAAACCAGGAATGAAACTTAAAATATCGAAAGGATAAGTTCCTTTTAACTTTAATAAAATCATGAAAAAAGCTTTTTTAATCACCGTACTATCCTTAATTATTCTATCCTGTGGGAATGAAAAATCAGAAAACAAAAAAATTCTTTCAGACTCTTCAGGAAACATTAACAATGTCTCAATTGTTGTAGATAACGATTTATGGAGCGGTAGCATAGGTGATGCTATTAGAACCACTTTAGCAGTAACTGTAGACGGGTTACCACAAGATGAACCCATGTATAGTATGAATCAAATACCTACATCTGTATTTACAGGGTTTGTTACAAAAAACAGAACCATACTAAAAGTAGAATCAAGTCAAAAAACATCCACAACTATTTTAGAAGACGTTTATGCAAAACCTCAATGTGTCGTTGTGGTGTCCGGACCAACCAAAGACGCTATTACTAATGAAATTATTGCAAATGCAAATAAAATAAGAGAAGCCTTTAAAACACTGGAACTTAAAGAAAAGCAAAGAAGAATTAACTTATCTCTTTTCAATGATAAAGGCATTGAAGACAAATTGGGCGTAAGCATTAAATTCCCTAGCGCCTACAGAATAGCTAAGCAAGATGATAAATTTTTCTGGATACGTAAAGACATTGAGAAAGGATCCATGAATTTAATGTTATATGAATTGCCATATGAAGCCATTAAACGTAGCGATAGCGTGGTAACAACCATTATTAAAACTAGGGATTCCATTGGCAAAAAATACATTCCAGGACCTTTAGAAGGCACCTACATGATAACCGAAAACGCTTATACACCATTTCATTTTGAAACTTTTTTAGACAAAAAACCAACCTTAGAAACCAAAGGACTTTGGGATGTTAAAAACGCCTTTATGTCTGGACCTTTTATTAATTACGCCGTTGAAGATAAAAATAACAATAGGTGGCTTGTTATTGAAGGGTTTGTTTTTGCCCCATCTGTTGAAAAAAGAGATTATATGTTTGAGCTAGAAGCCATCATTAAATCTATTAAAATTAAATAATCAAAAAAAAGGAAACAAAAAAAGCCAACACATTGTGTTGGCTTTTTTTGTAAAGAATAATTTTATTCTTTTTTATCTTCCTTTTTATCGTCGTCTTTACTAGCGTTTTTAAACTCTTTAATGCCGCTGCCAAGTCCACGCATAAGTTCAGGTATTTTTTTTCCTCCAAATAATAATAAAACAACCACAACAATGAGAATTATTTGTGGTGCCCCAATGACTAACGGTAACATATATAAATTCATATTATAATTATTTAGAGTACAAAGTTAATAATTAAAGTTTAATAATTTCGTTTTAAGCGTAACTTTAGCATAAAGCAATAGAATGTGCCATTATTTTATTTAATTTTGTTTTTAACATGAGTAAAAAAAAAAAGAACCCTACCAGGTTAAAGCGTAAATTACTTGATAAGTACAGATTGGTGGTACTTAATGAGGAAACTTTTGAGGAGCGCATATCCATCAAACTTACAAGATTAAATGTTTTTGTATTGGCATCCTTATCAACCATTATCTTAATTGCGCTTACCACTATTCTTATAGCATTCACACCGTTAAGAGAATATATTCCAGGATATTCTTCTACCGCTTTGAAAAAAAAAGCTACGGAGCTGAGTTATAAAACAGATTCGCTTCAAAAGGTTATCGAAATGAATGAAAGGTATTATGCATCCATTAAAAAGGTGTTGCAAGGAGATGTTAGTGCTGCAGATTTTAACAGAGATTCTATAATTGAAGCGGTTAAATTAGAAGCGAGTGAAGTTGATTTAAATCCTACACCAGAAGATTCGTTGTTAAGACAAAAAGTGGATAAAGAAGATAAATATAATCTCTTTGAATCGGCAACTTCTGCCACTAATTTTGTGCTATTTCCACCTGCTAATGGCCCTATAAGCGAACCTTATAATGTTAAAGACAAGCATTATGCTGTTGATATTGTTGTGGCCAAAGATTCTCCAATTAAGTCCACAGCAGATGGTGTCGTGATTTTTTCTGAATGGACAGCAACTACCGGTTATGTAATCATTATAGAACATAGTTATGGTTTAATATCGGTTTACAAGCACAATGCCTCATTAACCAAAACACAAGGTGAGTTAGTGAAAGCAGGCGAAGTTATTGCCACAGCAGGAAGTTCAGGAGAATTATCCACCGGACCCCATTTACATTTTGAACTTTGGAATGACGGTTACCCTATTAATCCAACAAATTTTATAGACTTTAAATAATGCTATCCATAAAAGCTGCCTTAGCAAAACCATTTGCAAAACGAATATACAATCGCATAAAAAAATGGGCCAATAGCCCTATAGAAACACAGGAAAAAGTGTTTAAAGAACTTATAAGCTCAGCGTCTAAAACTAAATTTGGTAAAGACCATAATTTTGCTGGTATTCATTCTTATAAAGATTTTATTAATCATGTGCCAGTAAGAGATTATGAAGACCTTAAGCCTTATGTTGAAAAAGTAGTGGCAGGAGAAGAAGATATTTTATGGGCAGGTAAACCTCTTTATTTTGCAAAAACCTCAGGAACAACCTCTGGTTCAAAATATATACCCATTACCAAAGAAAGCATGCCGTTTCATATAGAAGCTGCCAGAAACGCCATTCTGTTATACATTCATGAAACGGGAAATAGCAAATTTGTGGATGGCAAAATGATTTTTTTACAAGGAAGCCCAATTTTA